>MDTG01068207.1_pt1 | contig 11795 bp, 5 predicted proteins | sample 811421 | NCBI WGS metagenome assembly MDTG01 (sample SAMN05326645, study PRJNA326480) | marine metagenome | isolation source: seawater | place: Pacific Ocean: South East | collected 2011 | reverse complement strand
GTTATTGGCCTTACAAAACGTTTTATCGCAGCAGTACCAACAGATGTAAAGCGTGAATCTGAGGAAGCAGGGAACGGACCTCCATGTTGCATAGATGAGCATACTTCAACCCCAGTTGGAACTCCATTATATATTATTCTTCCAACTTTCTTTTTCATAATATCAATTGAGGATTGGAATAACTTAAAATCTGATATCTCACCAATTATTGAACCAGTTAGCTGTCCATCTAATTTATTTAACACTTCATCTATCTCAGATTGTTCGTTGCAACGTATAATTAAACTATATGGGCCAAACACTTCTTGCGTAAATCTTAAATTGTTAATAAATGCGCTCGCTGATATAGAAGCGAGCGTTGGTCTACCACTATTAATTTTTTTAGATTTTTCAGAACGCCCCTCAATTGAGACTTCTTGATAATTTAATAATTCATCGATTTCTTCATCATATGATGCACAGATCTGTTTATTAAGCATTACACCAGGTTCTATTTGAATTAATTCATTTGATAATTCAGAAATAAAATTATTTAATTCGTCACTATTAATTGCAAAAATTAGACCTGGATTTGTACAGAATTGACCTACTCCCATTGTTATTGATTCGGATAACATTTTTGCAGTTGTATTATTGAGGCCACTAGGTAATAATAAAATTGGATTAACACTTCCCATTTCAGCAAAAAAGGGAATCGGCTCTTTACGTTGATTGGCTAACTCATAAAGCAACATACCCGCTTTTTGAGATCCTGTAAAAGCTCCAGCTTTTACTTTAGAATGCTTAATTAAACCTTGTCCTACTATTGAACCTTCTCCATGAAGAAGCGAAAAAATCCCATCAGGCATTCCGGTTTTTTTTGCAGCATTTACAATTGCTGAAGCGATTAGTGCACTAGTTCCAGGATGAGACCGATGTGCTTTAACTATAACAGGGTTACCCGCTGCTAACGCCGAAGCTGTATCGCCTCCAGCCACAGAAAAAGCCAAGGGGAAATTACTTGCTGCAAATACAACTACTGGACCTAACGGAATTAATGTTCTTCGTATATCAGGTTTTGGAATTGGATCTCTATTTGGCATTGCTCTTTCAATAGTTGCTTCAACCCAAGACCCATCATTAACAAGGTTAGCAAACATTTGTAATTGAGCAATCGTTCGGCCTCTTTCACCTTTAATCCTAATTTCCGGCAACCCTGATTCGGCACAACATCTCGAAATTAATTGGTCCCCTAGATTCATAATTTCATCTGCAATTGTATTTAAAAAATTAGCTTTTTCGGCTCCAGATAAATTTTTAGATATTTCGAAGGCTTCCGAGGCTTGATCTACAGCAAAATTAATTTCATCTTTATTTGCATTTGAGAATTTTCCAGGGAGTGCTTCATTTGTAGAAGGATCCATACCAACAGTATGTGAGTCCCCATTAGAACTTGTTTGAAATCCTATTTGATTTGATTCTAGCATTAATTTATCTCCGGCATAGAAGGGCGAGCTTCCAAAGCATCATTAATTATTTTTTGAACATGTTGTCTTTCTTCTCCTATGAGTGGAAGACGTGGAGGCCGAACATTTTCAGTACCAATTCCTGTTGCTAATTCTGCTAGTTTAATATTTTGAACCAATTTTGGATGTATATCGAGTTCCAAAAGAGGCATAAACCAACGATATATTTCACGCGCTTCATCAATCCTATTTTGTTGAATTAGTTCATAAATAACTACAGTCTCCCTTGGGAATGCATCAACTAATCCAGCAACCCAACCATCAGCACCTAAAACTAATTCTTCTAAAGCTAGCGTATCAACACCACAAAGAATCTTAATATCATTCCCAAACGCATTTCGCATTCTAGTTACATTGGTTACATCTCGAGTAGATTCTTTTGTTGCTTCAATTGTATCTAATTTTAATAATTCTTCAAACATGGGTATTGTTATTTCAATTTTATAATCATGTGGATTATTATATAACATAATAGGTAAACCGCAAGATGTTGCAACTGATTTATAAAACTCTACGGTTTCTCTATCATCAGAAAGATACCGCATAGGAGGAAGCATCATTAATCCATTAGCACCATTCTCTTCTGCATTCTGAGCTGCAATCACAGCATCAGAAGTAGACTGCTCAGCAATATTCATTATAACCGGAATTTTATCATCCACATTTTTAACTGACTCATTTAAAAGGGAAATTTTTTCGTCTTGATTAAGGGTACTAGCTTCTCCCAAACTACCTGCGATTACGCAGCCGTGAATTCCAGCGTCTAACTGAGCATTAAGATTTTTTATAAATGTATCACAATCCAATTGATAATTATCAGTAAACTTAGTTGTTAACGCTGGATAAATACCTTTCCAATCAGGTTTCATAAAATCTCCTCATTTTAATATAAAACTTATATGTAAAATTACTTTAATTAGCATTAAAAATAATTACACCAATTTTAGTCACTAAAAATATTACCTTTAAGATATATTTAATTATGAAAATAAAACGAATTAGCGCATATAAAGTTGACCTTCCTTTGCATGAGGGGTCATATAAATGGTCTGAAGGCAAATCTGTAGATGTCTTTGACTCCACAATCGTCGCTGTTGAAACCGATGAAGGATATATTGGTTATGGAGAATGTTGTCCGCTTGGTCCATTTTATTTACCAGCATATGCTGCCGGTGTTCGTTCTGGAATAAAAGAATTAGCGCCTCACCTAATTGGTCAAAATCCTATTCAGACAAGTAATATTAATTATATAATGGATCAATGTTTAAAAGGACATGCTTATGTAAAATCTCCAATCGACATAGCCTGCTGGGACATTAAAGGTCAAGTAGCTAGAATGCCAATATGTGATTTGCTTGGAGGTAGATATGGAGATGATTTTGTTTTATATCGTGCAATTTCTCAGGTTGATCCTGATAAAATGGCAGAAAATGTAAAAAAATATCGCGATGAAGGATATCGGCGATTTCAATTAAAGGTTGGTGGAGATCCTGATGAAGATATAGCCCGAATTAAAATGGCATCTGATATTCTTAATAGAGGGGATAAGCTAGTTGCTGATGCAAATACTGGCTGGCTAATGCACGATGCCGCTCGAGTTGTAAGAACTGTTGAAGATATTGATGTATATATTGAACAACCTTGTAAAACATATGAAGAATGTTTGTCGATTCGAAAACGTACTTCTAATCCATTTATTCTTGATGAAGTTATTGATGGAATAAATATACTTTCACGAGCATTTTCTGATGATGCTATGGATATTGTAAATATCAAAATAAGTAAGTTTGGAGGACTAACAAAAGCTAGTATAGCTCGAGATCTTTGTGTAAGACTAGGAATTGCTATGACACTGGAAGATAGTTGGGGTGGTGATATTACAACTGCTGCGATTTCTCATTTAGCCCATAGTACACCAGAAAAATATTTATTTTCAGCAACTGATTTTAATAGCTATGTAACTGTTAGTACAGCTAAAGGTGCACCGCAACGTCATAATGGTAGAATGAAAGCATCTACCGATCCAGGACTAGGTGTCCAACCAAGAATGGATATCCTTGGTGATGTTGTTATTGATATTCATTAAAAATAATATCATGCGCAATCTTCTAATTTTTTGTTCTACAATAATTTTAGCACAAAAAGATGTAAGTCCACTTTTTTCTTCTTTCGATCAATATCAAAAAGCAAAAGAACAAACGTTGTTTAATCTCGACTGGATTTCTGTGGGTCCTGTAATGAATTCAGCTCGAGTTGAAGCTGTACAAGGTGATCCTAAAAACCCTGGAACAATGTATGTTGCATTTGGCTCTGGTAATTTGTGGAAAACTGTTGATAATGGTTTAACATGGAAACCTATTTTTGAAGATCAACCCGCATTAGGTATTGGAGACATTGCCCTAGCACCGTCCGATCCTAACATTATTTATATTGGTACAGGAGAAAGTTTAAGAAAAAATAGAAATTTTACTATGCCTGGCACTGGAATTTATCGATCTAATGATGCAGGAAACTCATGGAAACACTTGGGCTTAGATAATACATGGCATATTTCAGAAATTGCAGTGCACCCTAAAAATCCTGATATAGTTTTAGTTGCTGCTATGGGAAAATTTTGGTCTAAAAGTACATCCATGGGAATTTATCGTACAGAAAATGGTGGGAGATCATGGAAGCGCGTTCTTTTTGTTGATGAGAATACAAGAGCAAATGATATAGTTATTTCTCAAAGCAATCCAAATATTATGTATGCGTCAATGTGGGAAAACAATTCAAAGCAAAATATTGCGGAAAGTGTCTACGGACCTAAAAGTGGAATTTTTCGTAGTGAAGATGGGGGACTTAATTGGGAAAAGTTGACAAAGGGATTACCTAAAGGACCCAAAATTGGAAGGATTGGATTAGCAGTTTCACATAAAAACGAACAAAAAGTTTATGCCCTTATCGATAATAGAAATAATACTGGAGGTAATTCAGCTGAAGTATATAAAACAATAAATGGGGGCAGAACTTGGAATATAGCACATAAAGACACACTTTATATTTTCCCAAGTAATAATATTGGCTGGTATTTTGCAGATATATATGTCAACCCATCAGATGACGAAGAAATATTTGCTTTAGGTGTTCGAATGGCTAATAGTACAAATGGAGGGAAATCCTTCTCAGTAATGAAAGGTTTAGTACAACATATTCAACCAAGTCCGGCACAAACACTTCATTTAGATCATTGTGAATTGTGGATTAACCCAGTTAATCCAAATCATATTGCTGTTGGAAATGATGGTGGACTTTATGTGAGTTATGACAAAGGCAATAATTGGTTACATCACAATAATATTCCAACTGGTGAATTTTATGATATTACGGTTGATAATAAAAACCCATATAATATTTATGGAGGTGTCCAAGATGACGCTACAGTTTATGGACCCGCCAGAGAATGGAACCAATCGAGGACTGATGTATGGAGATATCTTTGGATAGATCCATGGAGTGGCGGTGATGGATGTGTAACAGAAGTCGATCCTGATGATCCAAATACAGTTTATTTTAGTCGTCAGAATGGAGATGGATTGCGTAAAGATATGGCAGCAGATACATCAATTTCTATTGGACCAAATAGAACAAATATTTCTAAAAAAAATAAATTAAAATTTAACTTTGTATCTCCTTATATCATTTCTCCTCACAATTCTAAAACACTATATCATGGAGCAAATCACGCATTAAAATCAACTGATCGTGGTAATAGTTGGGAACTAATAAGTGGAGATTTTTCCAATTCGAATGATCCAAAAAAGAAATCAATCGCTGCAGGTGCAATAGCCGAATCAAAACTTAAAAAAGGATTGTTATTTGTTGGAACTGACCATGGTTCATTTTGGATGAGCAATAATGATGGTAAAACTTGGCAAGAACGATCTAAAGGACTTCCAATAGCTTATATCCGAAGCATTCAACCATCTCAATACAATTCATCTCGCATTTATATTGCCATGACTGGGATAAATTATGATAATTTGAATAATTACCTTTTTGCATCTCAAAATTTAGGTAAAACATGGACATCAATTAGTGCTAACCTACCAAATGATCCAGCAAATGTTATTATTGAAGATCCTTTGTTTGAAGATATTCTTTATGCGGGTTGCTATCGAGGAGTTTACATTTCTTTCGATAGAGGTAGAACATGGCAACTCCTAGGAAAAAATTTACCTGCTGTAAGCGTTGCAGATCTTATAATTCAACAAAGAGATAACGATTTAATTGTAGGGACTCATGGCAGAGGAATTTATTATCTTAATCTTGACCCTATACATGAAGCTTACCAATTAAGTCTTAATGATAAAAAACAATATCATTTATTTAAAATACCGAACGGCCAATTCCCCAAATCAGTAGATACTCACAGAGAGGTGGATGAATCAACTATTACTAAACTACCAATTAGTTATTGGTCACCATCTAAAACTCGGGTAGAATTATCTATTCAAAGTGGAGAGCAATTACTCTGGGAAAAAACAATAATTGCCAAAAAAGGATTAAATCAATTCAGATGGAATCTTGTAACTCAACATCAAGAAAGCCAACTACCATATTTTATCAATTATAAAAAATATATTCAGCCAGGTACCTACTCATTTAGAATGAAAATCTCTGGGGAAATAATACAGAAAGATTTAATAATAGATGAATGGCCATATTAAACATTATAAATTTCTAAAATTATTAACTATTTAGTCATTACAAAGTCTCTTAATTCATTCAAAAATTTATCAAAAGAAGGTTGATGATTATACATCATATGGCCACCTTCAAATTCTGAAAACTTTACTCTGGTTGGATCAATCCCATTCTCATAAATTGTATTTGACGCCGTGAAACAAGGTGTAGCTAAATCATATATGCCGCAAGCAACATAAACTTTGAAATCAATATTTTCTCTCATAGCACGGCCAATATGCGGTGCTACATTTACATATCGAGGCCAACCGCTTTGTGTGGAGACCCAATCCCAATTTTTACCTAATTCGCTATCTCCACTTCGATAAAGTCTCTTAATATTTACTCCTATTTCAGCAAGCCAAGTATGAAGCCCAGATACATATGCAGCAGAAAACCCTTCACTTGAAATATCTGTATCTGGTCTATCACCAGCAACAATATAATCTCTCCCTTTATATCTTGAATCAAGTCGACCAACTGAATATCCCTCGTCTCTTAATAATTCTTTTCTAAAACTAGTCGCATTAACTCTTAGATTAGAATTAAGAATAAACTCTTTAGATAAACCTGAGTAATAAGCAATCCCATCTGCAATTTTATCTTTTTCTATTTCAGAAATCCTTGAGCCTTTAATCAAGGCTGGGCCAAGTGTATTAATACTGAATTCTTTTGACTCATCATAGAAAGATTGCAATGATTGATTTGTTTTAATCTTACCATGATAATATGCTGTTGCAGCATATGTTGGAAGGTATCCAATATATGGTGAATTGTTTCCAGGGGTAAAACGAATATGTTGAAGATCTGTTGCAGGAGAAACTAAGATAATTCCATTGATCTCGATATTCGTTAAGCTTCCATTACGCAATTCTTTCAGCATTTGAGGCCCTCTTATACCACCATAACTTTCACCTAAAATATACTTAGGCGAATTCCATCGATTATTATCTTGTAACCATCTACGTACAAATTGGGAAACGCTTTCTGCATCTTGCTTTACTCCCCAAAATTCTTTGTTTTCATGATCTCCCATTGCAAGGCTATATCCTGTCCCAATAGGGTCAATACAAACAAGATCTGCAACATCTAGTGGTGATAGTGAATTATCTACTAACTTATAAGGTGGAGAACCATCATCAGTCGCATCTGAAGGGACTTTCACAACTTTCGGACCCATTACTCCTATATGTAACCATAGTGAAGCTGAGCCTGGGCCACCATTAAAAATAAAGATTACAGGTCTACTTGGATCATTTTTTAAAGAACGATATTCTGTGACAAAAATAGATGCCATTGGTTTATTATAATTGTTTTTTTCATATAGAATTGTTTCATAATGAGAAGCCAAATAACTCATTCTTTTTCCATTAAACGTACCTTTCATCTCTTTACTAAATCGTACCGGTTTCCTTTTATCAACAATTTTATTTTCTTCCTCAATAATTATTTCTTTTTCACCCTGTGAAAAAATTGACGAAATAAGTATCAATATTGTTAGTGCCTTATATGTTATTCTCATTATTCCTCCTCATTTTCCCCCGAATTAAATAGAATTAAATGGATTTTTACCATTAATAAATACTCAATTATATTAACTTGAAAATTGTAGTATTCAACAATTACATTTTTATGCAATAAAACAACTATTAGTTGAATGAAAAATAGTATAAAAATCACGTTAATGGTAATTGCATTTTACAATGCAAATATTTTCTGTCAATCAAATTACAGTTCAGAATTATTCAATATTTTTGAATATAGAAACTTTTCTCCTCATCGCGTTGGATCTTGGATTAGTGATATAGCTGTTCCAGAAACAAATAATCCTGAATATAAATACACCTTTTATGTTTCAGGAAGACATGGCGGAGTATTTAAAACAATTAATAATGGGACAACATTCCAACAAATCTTTGATGACTACGGCACATCATCTATTGGTGCTATTGAAATTCCAAATTCTAACCCAAATACAATTTGGGTTGGCACTGGAGAAGCATCTAACGCTAGGTCAACTCATTCTGGGAATGGTATATATAAATCTATTGATGGAGGTGAAACATTTAAATTTATGGGATTAGCTGACTCTCATCATATCCCTAAAATTATAATCCATCCAAAAAACGAAAATATAATTTATGTAGCAGTCATGGGTCATCTGTTTAGCAAAAATAAAATGCGTGGAGTTTTTAAAACAATAGATGGAGGGAAATCTTGGCAAAAAATTCTCTACATAAATCAACAAACTGGGGTTATTGACATTGCTATAAACAGAGATAATCCAAATATACTTTACGCAGCAACTTATGATAAAATCCGATATCCATGGCATTTGGAAGCAGGTGGAACAAATAGCGGAATATATAAAACTATAGATGGAGGTAATAGTTGGGATAGATTATCAGGGGGTTTCCCTAATGGTAATATTGGAAGAATTGGATTAGATATTTATAGAAAAAATCCAAATATTCTTTATGCAGTTGTTGAAAATTTAAACCCAAAAGAAAATGATCCTGAAGATTTAAAATATGGAGAGGTCTATTTTACTAATAATGCAGGAAAATCGTGGGTTAAAACCAATCATGACACTGTAGATGTAAGTGGGAAAGCTGCTTATTCTTTCAATCAAATAATGATCGACCAAAATAATTACCAAAATATTTATATTAATAGTATCTCAATGATTTCATCAAATGATGGAGGGAAATCTTGGAATGATGTAAAGTGGCCACCAAAGCATTTATTTACTGGAATGTTTGGAGATATTAGAACAATGTGGATTAACCCTAGTGATTCTAGACACCTAATTATTGGGAGTGATGGGGGTATATATGTTACTTATGATGGTGGTAAAAATATGAGTCATCTATATCATATTCCTCTTGGTGAAGCATATGACATTGAAGTAGATGATTCATCACCTTATAATATATATGTAGGACTTCAAGATCATGAAGGATGGAAAGCTCCATCAAACAGTTATAATGGTATGATTGGTACACCACATTGGAATATTGTTGGAATGTGGGATGGAATGTATCATAAAGTTGATCATAAAAATAATAGATGGCTTTATTTCACTACTCAATTCGGTTCTCATCATAGAGTTGATCAATTAAATGGAACACGACAAAAAATTGAACCAAAACCTAATAATGGATTGAAGTACCGTTATACATGGAATACGCCGATAGAAATTTCACCACACAATTCAAAGATAATTTATACTGGAGGACAATATTTGTTAAGGTCAAAAGATAGAGGAAATAGCTGGGAAGCAATAAGCGATGATCTAACTTCTAATGATTCAATAAAGATTGCTGGTAAAGGACATATTATGTACTGTACAATTACTTCAATATCCGAATCTCCAATAAAACAAGGATTAATCTGGATAGGTACAGACGATGGAAAAGTTCATTTAACAAAAAATGCTGGTAGATCATGGTTCGAATCAACAAATGCATTAGTCAATGCTGGTGCACCAGAGAATTATTGGATTAGCAGAGTTACAACCTCAAGCCACAATCCTGCTGTAGCTTTTGTTTCAATCACAGGTTTTTATCATGATGACTTTAAACCCTATGTATATATGAGCACCGATTATGGTAGATCATGGAAATCAATATCTTCTAACTTACCTCAAGAACCAGTAAATATTGTTTTACAAGATGAGGATAATAAAAATTTGTTGTGGTTAGCAACTGATGGAGGCGTTTATCTAAGTATAAACTCAGGAATAAAATGGATTAACTTTAATCAAAATATTCCTTCTGTACCTATCAAAGATATTGAAATTCAAGAAAGAGAAGATGATTTAGTGTTAGGTACTTATGGACGTGGTGTTTATATCACTGATATTGCTCCTATTAAACAAATGTCAAATAAAATATTAAATAGTGAAATCCATTTATTCGATATTGAGCCCCAGCCCAAAAAAAATTATTCTGATCAAAAAAACTGGGGCAATTTTAGATTAATGGGTGATTCACATATCTATACTCCAAATGAACCAAATGGGTTGATGATCTATTATTATTTAAAGAACGATTCAAAGTCTACAAGTAAAATAGTTGTTAGCGATAATAAGAATTCAAATATAACTGAAATTTCTGGCTCATCTTCAAAAGGTATCAATAGAGTAGTTTGGAATACAAAAGATGTAAAACCTGGGCAATATTATATCACTCTTATGATTGGAAAAAATAAAATAACAAAAAGAGGAATAGTTGAGCCTGCTTATAAATGGCCATTAGGAAATAATTATAATTAGAAAATAAATTACTAATAAAGGTAAATAATGAGTAAAAATATATTTAAAGAAAAAAATTTTATAATAAGTATTATGCTTATTTCAGTATTACACAGTACTGGAAATACGCAAGACTCACATAGAAAAGGTCCTTATAATAGACTTGTTATAACAAATGCAATGGTAATTCCTGGGCATGGTGGCCCAGCATATGGACCCGCAGATATAATTATTGAGAATGATCGAATTGTACAAATTATTTCCTATAATGGTTTAACAGGCAGAGGTAGTAAAGATAAAATTCCTCAGGGTGATCGAATAATTGATGCTACCGGGATGTATGTTATGCCTGGTTTAATTGATTTACATACACATATTCGCTCACCTGAGCTTCCTCTTGAATATATTTATAATATGAAACTTGCACATGGAGTAACTACTATGGTTAATGGTGCTGGTCGAGGCTGGTCAGAAGCACTAAAACAACAAAAATTATCAAATGAAAATAAAATAAATGCACCGAGAATGTTTCCAATACAAGATTGGGGTCCCTCGAGATCACGTGATCCTGGAAAAATGCCAAATTCTGACAAAATAAAAAAATGGCATGATACGAACCCACAGAATGTTTCAAGATTAGCCAAAAAACTTATTAATGAAGGAGCCCATGTTATTCGAATAGGCTCTTTAGCTTGGAATGCCGAATTATTCGGTACTGTTGCTAAGGCTGTTTATGAAGCCGGAGGGATAACAACAGTACATTTACCACCATCAGATATTTCAGTTGTTAATGCTGTTAAAGCCGCAGAGCTTGGTGTAACTATGATAGAGCATCATTACGGGTATCCTGAGTCAGCTTTAGGTGGTCGTGTACATCCATTCCCTCCAAATTATAATTATATGGATGAGGCTGATCGCTTCAGGCATGCAGGAGAAATCTGGCAAAAAGCTCCAGAAAAAATACTTTTTGGCGAAGTTGTTGATCGCCTAGTAAAATCAGGAGTTTCGATGATTCCAACCATGAGCGCATACGAAGCAAACCGAGATTTAAATCGTGCAATGGGTCTACCTTGGCATAAAAATTTTACACATGCTCAGCTAATTGAATGGTATTTCCCAAACCCAGAATATCATGGATCCTATCATTGGAATTGGACTTCTAAAGATGAACAAAGATGGTCAAATACATTTCGTAAGTGGCAGAAATTAATCTATGAATTTAATAAACGCGGTGGTCATCTTTCATATGCAGTAGATGATCCCTACATTTGGAATACTTCAGGAATTGGGAATGTAAGAGAATTGCAGCT
>MDTG01242818.1_pt1 | contig 11796 bp, 8 predicted proteins | sample 811421 | NCBI WGS metagenome assembly MDTG01 (sample SAMN05326645, study PRJNA326480) | marine metagenome | isolation source: seawater | place: Pacific Ocean: South East | collected 2011 | reverse complement strand
TGCACTGTCATTCAGTCTTCAGAGCTCGAGTTCAACCAAAGAAGCGCGCTTTTCGTACACAGATCCTTACTACACTATTGATGGGGTCAGTCGAGGAGTGGATCTCTTCTTTGCACAGACTGATTTTGACGATACGGGTACTGCTGACTATTCGACAGATGAAACCGGCCTCGGATTAACATTTGGATACCCTATCAGCGAGGAAGCTCGGGTGAGCACGAACTTCGCAGTTCAAAACACCAACCTTGACGCCAGGGCAAGTGGATCGCGTGCTAACTACATCAACACTTTCTTTGCCAGCGAGGGATATAGTAGTTCGGCCACCAGTGCTGACTTTGTCGAATATAAAGCGGGCGCAGCATACAGCTACAACACGCTCAATAAGGCATTTTTACCAACCGCAGGCACCCGCCATCGACTGAGCTTTGATTTATCGGTTCCTGGATCAGATCTTGAGTATTACACCGCGAGCTATCTTGGAGAGGCATACATGCCAGTGCTCGATCAGGAAGACGTCAGTCTGAAGTTTAAGACTCGAGTTGGCTATGGTGATGGATTTGGTGACTCTGACGGCTTACCGTTTTTGAAAAACTTCTTCGCTGGCGGTATCCGGACAGTTCGCGGGTACAAGTACAACAGCTTGGGGCCTTTAGATAACAAGGGTGAGCAGGTCGGTGGTAATGTCTTATTGACTGGTACCGCGGCATTACAATTCCCAATGCCGGGCGTTAAAGAAGCAGACCAAGCGCGCTTGTCATTATTCAGCGATGCAGGGCAGGTGTATGCGGACAGTGCTAAGCTTGAGGATCTTCGCTACTCGGCAGGTTTTGCGTTTGCGTGGATGACACCAATCGGGCCATTGTCATTTACTTATGCGTCGGCATTGAACAGCGAATCAGGTGATGAAACTGAAGGCTTCCAATTCTCGATTGGTTCTGCTTTTTAATGGTGTACACTCTGGCTGAGCTCGCGCGGTTAACGGCGACTGAGTTAGTGGGGGATGGGTCATTTGAAGTCAAAGGGCTCACATCATTAGATCACGCGACTCCAACCAGTCTGAGCTTTTTATCCAACGACGCCCGACGTACTGAACTGAAAAATTCCCGAGCGGGCGCTTTTGTTGTTTCACGTGCAGTAGCAGAGGATATCAGTCGTGGACTGATTTCGGCTGACCCCTATCGAACGTATGCTGAACTTTCCGTTTTCTTTGATGAGCGTGGACTCCCATTTGCCCAAGGGATTCATCCAACTGCAGTGATTGACGATACTGCAGTCATCGCTGATGACGTGTCGATTGGGCCAAACTCCGTCATTGGGCGGGACGTTGTAATCGGTGCGGGATCTGTCATCGGTCCAAACGTTACAATTTATCCAAAAATACAAATCGGTCTCGATTGCCTCGTTGGTGCGGCGACAGTCATTGGGTCTGATGGATTTGGCTTTGCCAAATCACCGGATGGATGGATCAAAATCCGGCAATTGGGCGCAGTCGTGATAGGCGATGATGTTGAGATTGGAGCAGGATGTACCATTGATCGCGGAGCGCTGGATGACACCCTGATCGAGGATGGCGTCAAGCTCGATAATCAAGTACATATCGCGCACGGATGTCGGATCGGTATGCGGACTGCGATGGCCGGCTATGTCGCTCTCGCTGGTGGGACTGTGATTGGCTGTGATGTGACCGTAGGAGGGATGACAGGGTTTACAGGACATTTGTCTGTCTGTGATAAGGTACATATTGGTGCGAATGCGCTGGTGACTCAGTCAATCACTGTACCTGGGGCATACTTAGGTGGTTCTGGGGGTGTCATGAAAGCCGAAGACTGGCGGAAAAGCGCAGTTCGGTTTCGGCAATTGGACGCAATGGCGCGTCGAATACAGGTTCTCGAAAAGCAACTGAATGTGAAGAGTAAGGACTCGTAATGCTTCTGGATATCAAGGAAATCCGTGAATACCTACCGCATCGTTATCCCTTTCTATTGGTGGATCGTGTGGTCGAACTAGAGCTTGAAAAACGTGTGAAGGCGATCAAAAACGTCACATGTAATGAAGATTTCTTCAATGGCCACTTCCCCAATCATCCAGTCATGCCCGGTGTTTTGATCATTGAAGCACTGGCACAAGCAGCCGGCGTCCTCGGATTCAAGACCATGGATAAAAAGCCAGCTGAGGGATCAATTTACCTATTTGTTGGTTGTAATGATGTTCGGTTTAAGCGTCAGGTTGTTCCTGGCGACCAGCTTGTCTTGGAAGCCGAAGTCTTGCGTGTCCGAGCGGGCATTTGGAAGTTTGGATGTCGCGCAAGTGTCGACGGTGAGACTGTTTGTACAGCCACCATCATGTGCGCGGATAGGACGGTTTGACTGCGATTCATCCACGGGCGCTGGTTGACCCAAAGGCAGAACTTGCTGAAGACGTCGAGGTTGGCCCGTTTGCCATCATTGGACCTGAGGTTGCCATCGGTGAGGGCACAGTCGTTGGCCCCCATGCGATTTTGAAAGGCCCCTCCACCATTGGTGCTCGAAACCGTATTTTCCAATTTGCGTCCGTGGGTGAAGATTGCCAAGACAAAAAATATAAAGGTGAGCGAACTGAGCTGATCATTGGCGATGACAATGTTATTCGGGAAGGGGCTACGCTACATCGCGGTACCTCGCAGGACCGTGGCATCACCACGATTGGCTCGAATAACCTGTTAATGTGCTATGTCCACGTGGCACATGACTGCGTGATCGGCGACAATATCGTCATGGCGAATAACACAGCAGTGGCTGGACACGTCCATGTCGGTGATGGCGCCATTCTTGGGGGCGGAACACTAGTCCACCAGTTCTGTCGCATTGGACAATACGCAATGACGGCTGCTGGTACGGTTGTTCTACAAGATATTCCAGCATTTGTGACCTGTTCAGGGAATCGCGCGGAAGCACATGGAATGAACGTGGAGGGCATGCGTCGGCGCGGTGTGGATACTGATGTCATTAACCGCCTTAGAGAAGCGTACAAGACTGTGTATCGTCGTGGTCTAACCCTTGATCAAGCGATTGCTGAACTCGATCAAAACAATGTGGGCTGTACTGAAGTTGATACGTTTGTAGAGAGCCTGAAATCATCGCAACGAGGCATCGTTCGCTGATGCAGATCTGCGTCGCGGCCGGAGAAGTGTCCGGCGACCAGATTCTCGCACCCATTCTTTCTCGAGTTTCTGAGTCAGTATCAGCAATATACAGTGGTGTAGCGGGCCCCCAGATGATCGAGGCTGGAACCTATCCACTGTTTCCCATGGATCGATTATCAGTCATGGGGGTGATGGAGGTCTTGCCTCGACTTCCCGACCTGTTATCGATTCGGCATCAAATGAAGCACTATGTGTCGACATCACGTCCGACAGCACTCATCACATGCGATGCTCCTGATTTCAATTTGCCGCTGTGTGCACACGCAAAATCACAAGGGATTCCAGCAATTCACGTTGTCAGTCCGTCTGTTTGGGCTTGGCGCAGAAACCGCATTCCGATGATTGCAAAACAACTGGATCTTCTATTGTGCCTGTTCCCTTTTGAGCCGGAGCTTTATGCAGATTCTGGCCTTCGCTGTAAGTTCATCGGTCACCCTCTGGCCAACCAAATCGAATTCAATCCAGATCCAGTGCAGTTCCGGACTGCACTTGATTTGCCTTTGACTGTACCGCTACTTGGTATCCTACCCGGAAGTCGTGTATCTGAAGTCAAACGACTATTACCGTTATTTTTAGATGCATTTGATCTGTTGGTCTCCGAAACGCCAAATTTACTGGGAGTTATCCCTGCGGCCACAGATGATTTATATGCACTTATCCAGTCGATGATCAGCGAGCGTTCGATTTATGTGGTGCATGGCCAATCAAGGCAGGTTATGGCTGCGGTGACGGCTGTGTTGCTCGCATCGGGAACTGCAGCACTTGAAGCAGTGTTAACAGGGCGCCCGACAGTGGCCGCCTACCGAATGAATCCATGGACCTACTGGATGGTCAAAGGCCAACTGCAGACGGAGTTCGTTACCTTACCTAACTTCCTTGCTAAGCAGGCGTTGATTCCAGAATTCATTCAAGGCGATGCATCGGTGCATTCAATTGTTGACGCAATGACGCCAATGCTCAACGAAGGCCCGACAGCACATTTCATGATAGAAGCACGGAAGATTCACGAATCACTCGGTAGCGATGTTGCTGATCATGCTGCAACGGCCATTGTGGGGTATCTCTCGTGAGTGTGCTGGTTGGTGTTGATGAAGTCGGTCGTGGCCCACTTGCAGGGCCCGTGGTGACGTGTGCGGTTTTATGGCCCGATGATCATGGGATTGCAAAGCTTGATGATTCCAAAAAACTATCGGCAAAGAAGCGTGAAGCGCTGATTCCATTGATCCTTGACAAGGCGCTTGAGATTAGCTTTGGGCGGGCAGAAGTGGAAGAAATTGATACGCTCAATATCCTGCACGCAACGATGTTAGCGATGGAGCGAGCGGTCGAGGGTCTAGGTGAATTTGATGCATCTATTCGAATCGATGGTAATCGAGTACCCGACGGGCTCAAACAGCGCGCGCGAGCGGTGGTTGGTGGTGACGGTTTAGTTGCGGCCATTTCAGCGGCTTCAATTCTTGCTAAAGTGGCTCGCGATGACGAGATGGCTGCACTGGCTGAAATCTATCCAGGATATGGCTTTGAAGCGCATGCAGGTTACCCAACCAGAGCGCACATCGAAGCGTTGGAATTGCTTGGTGTATCGCAAATCCATCGACGCTCGTTTGGTCCGGTAAAACGCATATTGGAGAAGGCATGACGCAGTTTGTCCACTTACGGACGCATTCTGAATACTCGTTGGTTGATGGGCTCTTTCGAGTAAAAGAGCTTGTTGGTCAGGTTGCGCAGTATGGAATGCCAGCAGTTGCTTTGACTGATGAGTCGAATTTATTTGCGTTGGTAAAATTTTATCAAGCCTGTCTCTCGCATGGTGTGCAGCCGATTATTGGGGCAGATTGTTGGGTGAAAGGTTCCGATGGGTTTGGTCGCTTAACCCTGATCGCGATGAATCAAGAGGGCTACAAAAATCTCTTGGAATTATTGTCGCTCGGCTGGCTCAAGGGTCAAGAGGGTGATTATGCCCTACTGGAATGGGAATGGATTGCCGAACATTCGGCTGGAATCATCTGTTTGACGGGTGCAACCGAGGGCGAGATTGGCCGGTTGGTGGCTGTGGGGCAAATTGATAAAGCCGATGCCGTACTGGATAAATATCATGCAGTGTTTGCTGACCGATTGTATTTCGAGTTAACTCGTGTTGGATTATCTGGTGAGACAGCACTTGCTCACTATGCCGTTCAATCAGCCGATCAACGACTGATTCCGTTGGTCGCAACGAATGTGGCTTGTTTTCAGGAAGCAGACGATTTCGAGGCGCATGAGACGCGGGTCTGTATCCACGACAGTGTGACCCTTGATGATCAACGGCGTTTACATCGTCATACCCCTGAACAGTGGCTTAAACCTCAGGATGCGATGGCGGAACTTTTCTTTGATTTGCCAGATGCAGTCGCTAACACTGTACAAATTGCCAAACGCTGTGGTGTTGAACTGACGCTCGGTTCGTACTTCTTGCCTGAGTATCCGGTCCCTGAAGGTATGACGCTTGATGAGCTTTTCAGACAATATTCCCATGACGGAATGAGTGATCGTTTAAAAGTTGCGGAAAGCTATGGACGAACGCTCGACGAATTGGTCTATCGGGAACGACTCGATTTCGAAGTCGATGTGATTTTACAAATGGGATTCCCCGGCTATTTCTTAATCGTTGCTGACTTTATTCAATGGGCCAAAGACCACGCCATTCCCGTCGGTCCAGGGCGGGGCTCAGGTGCCGGTTCGATTGTGGCTTGGGCGCTGAAGATTACAGATCTTGATCCAATTGAACATGAGTTGTTGTTTGAGCGATTTTTGAACCCAGAGCGAGTATCCATGCCTGACTTTGATGTCGATTTTTGTATGGATGGTCGGGATCGCGTGATTGATTATGTGGCTGAACGTTACGGTCGAAACTCTGTTAGTCAGATTGTCACCTTTGGTTCGATGGCAGCAAAAGCGGTGGTGCGTGATGTAACCCGTGTGCAGGGGAAACCCTATGGTCTCGGTGATCGCTTGGCCAAATTGATTCCATTTGAAGTTGGAATGACTCTGGATAAGGCATTTGAGGCTGAACCACAACTAAAGGAACTCGTCGAACATGATGATGAGGTCCGTGAAGTCTGGGACATGGCGATTAAGCTCGAAGGGCTCTCGCGGAATCGGGGCAAGCATGCTGGTGGCGTTGTGATTGCCCCCGGTAAGCTCACAGACTTCACCGCCTTATTGTCGGCTGAAGATGGCTCGAGTTTGGTGACGCAGCTCGATAAAGATGATGTCGAAGCGGCTGGTCTGGTGAAGTTTGATTTCCTGGGTCTGCGAACCTTGACCATCATTGACTGGGCGCTCGGATTGATTCAAGGTACACAAGGTCAAGCACCAGCCATTGAGCGGATACCGATGGATGATGCCAAGGTGTTTCAGCTATTGTGTCGAGGTAATACGACGGCAATATTTCAGCTCGAATCACGGGGAATGAAGGACCTTATTCGTCGATTAAAGCCAAATTCCTTCGAAGACATTGTCGCTTTGGTGGCTCTGTTTCGGCCGGGTCCGCTGCAATCGGGCATGGTTGACGACTTCATTAATCGAAAGCACGGTCGTGCCAAGGTTGAATATCCGCATCCAGACCTTGAGCCAATTCTGAAAAATACATACGGTGTGATCCTGTATCAGGAACAGGTGATGCAGATCGCTCAGGTACTGGCCAATTATTCATTGGGTGGGGCCGATCTTTTGCGTCGAGCAATGGGTAAGAAAAAGCCCGAAGAGATGGAAAAGCAGCGCGAAATCTTTTTAGAAGGGACTGGTGATCGAGGAATCGACGGCCAACTTGCCAACTCAATCTTTGATTTAATGGAAAAGTTTGCAGGTTATGGATTTAACAAGTCGCACTCAGCTGCTTATGCCTTGGTGTCGTATCAAACTGCGTTTTTGAAAACCTACTATCCCGCAGAGTTTATGGCTGCCGTGTTGTCTTCTGATATGGATAACACGGATAAGGTGGTTCCACTCGTTGAGGAGTGTCGTCGAATGGGCCTTATTGTGAGACCACCAGATGTCAATGCTGGTTCATTGAAGTTCTCCGTCAAAGCTGGTGAAGCGATCTATGGTCTCGGAGCGATTAAAGGACTGGGTGAAGGACCTATCGCGCAGCTGGTTGAAGCACGAGACGCAGATGGGCCATTTACCGATTTATTCGATTTTTGCCGCCGTGTTGGGACGGGTAAAGTCAATCGTCGAGCACTTGAGGCTTTAATTCGAGCCGGCGCATTTGATTCGCTCAACGAACAACGCTGGGTCGTAATGTCATCACTTGAAGATGCGGTTGGTCAGGCTGACCAGGAGGCGCGCAACGAAGCGGTTGGCATGGACGACATGTTTGGATTGGGTGGTGGCGCTGGATTGCAAGTAGGCAACGATCCGTATCAGCATCATCGCACAGCTGCGCGGTGGAGTGAGCGTGATGTACTGCGTGGTGAGAAAGAAACACTGGGTCTGTATCTGACAGGACACCCAATTGATTGGTATGCCGATGATCTGCGTGGACTTGGTGCTCAAGCATTGGAAAACTTGGAACGGACCAAAGAGTCGGTCCGAGTCGCAGGTCTTGTGGTGAGTCTTCGTGTGATTCGTAATAAGCGCGGAGAGTCCTTTGGTATTGTGACGCTTGATGATCGAACGGGTCGCATTGATATCACAGTTTTCGCTGATTTATTTGCAGACTGTCGCGAAAAACTTGCTGATGATGCGCTGGTGGTCGTCGAGGGGGATGTCAGTTTTGATGAATTCACGAATGGACTGAAAATGCGTGCGAATAGGGTCGACACGCTCGAGAATGCTCGGAAACGGTCCGCATCCGGCCTCAAAATTCATTTGGAGACTCAGGCGCCTGAGTTTGCGGAAACATTGTTTTCGACAATAGAGCCACATTTGGGCGGTCAGTGTCCGGTCGTTATCGCGTATGATGGTGATAAAGCACGAGGGGAAGTGGTGCTCGGTGAAAATTATCAAGTACACCCCGAGGATTCGTTACTATTGGAGTTGCAAGCGTTACTCGGGCAGGACCGGGTCAGACTTGAATTTTCTGTAAGGACACCGCGGCACGTATGAATCCAAGTTATCTTGATTTTGAACAGCCGATTGCAGATCTTGACTCGAAGATTGACGAGTTGAGGCATCTGTCAACCGAATCTGGAATCAATATCGCCGAAGAAGTTGCCCGTCTGCAGGCGAAATCGAAAACGCTGACCGAAAAAATTTTTTCTGATCTCTCGATTTGGCAAAAAGCACAACTTGCAAGACATCCAAAGCGTCCTTACACCTTCGATTATGTGCACAACTTGATCGATGGATTTGATGAATTACATGGTGATCGGCTGTTTGGCGATGACCAAGCGCTTGTTGGGGGTATTGGCGAGTTCCGCGGGCGACCTGTGATGGTCGTTGGACATGAAAAAGGTCGGACCGTGAAGGAAAAGGTGGCACGGAATTTTGGTATGCCGCGGCCTGAAGGCTACCGCAAGGGTCAGCGCCTGATGCAAATGGCTGAACGTTTTAAGATGCCCGTGCTGACTTTTATCGATACCCCAGGCGCATATCCTGGAATTGATGCCGAGGAACGCGGCCAGAGTGAAGCGATCGCAAAAAGCTTAGCAGTCATGGCACGATTAAGGACACCGATTGTGACTTCGGTGATTGGTGAGGGTGGTTCTGGCGGCGCGCTTGCGATTGGTGTGTGCGATAAGCTCTTGATGCTCGAATTCTCAACCTACTCTGTGATCTCGCCTGAAGGCTGTGCCTCCATTTTATGGAAGAGTGCGGCACATGCCCCTGAAGCGGCTGAAGCAATGGGGATCACAGCAGACCGGTTGTTTTCACTCGGCTTGGTGGATCAGTTGGTTCGTGAGCCACTCGGTGGTGCGCACCGAGCCCCGGAACAGGCCGCCACAACGCTGGGTGACGAGATTGAAGCGCAATTGGATATTTTGGGCGGTTTGTCTGACGAACAATTGTTAGAGGCTCGTTATCAGAAATTGATGCAATTCGGTGTCGGTCGCAGCTGAGAGGCTCATTCGGCCTTATTGGCCAGGACCTGACCATCGCGTCCATCTGATGATCAGCGGTGGCGCTGACTCAATGGCTCTGCTTGCGCTAGTAGCTGATTTTTCAAAGATGGTCGTGCGTGAAGTGATTATTCATCATTGTGACCATAGTGTGGCCGCAGAGGCAGGGGATTGGCTTCAATTTGTCAAAACCGAAACAGAGCGCAGAGGCTTTGCATTTAGAGCTCATCACCTCGATCTTGAATTAGGTCCTGAATTTGAAGCACGTGCACGAAGCGCACGATATGACGCTGTGATGAGCGAGGTTGAACAGGGTGATGTTGTGATGACAGCGCATCACCGTGACGATCAAGTTGAAACTCTGTTAATCCGGTTGTCTCAAGGGTCTGGGCTCATTGGTTTGGCTGGAATTCCCGTCACTCGACCGTTCGGCTTAGGAGTTTTGATTCGTCCATTGTTGTCACTGTCGCGACAACAGTTAAAACAAGTCTTGGCGGCGCGAAATCTCGGACACGTGGTGGATCCTTCGAATCAAGATCCATCGTACTTACGCAATTACATAAGGCTTCAATTTCTACCCGCGCTGTTACGTGTTGCTCCGGCAGCTCGGGGTCAACTTCTACAACTGTCGAAAATCGCGACGGAACTTGTATTTCGTGCGGGTGAGACCTTGGGTGAATATCGGCCTGTGCATGGTATTGATTCTGTCGGTGTTGCGCCAACACCATCATTAATCGCTTGGCAGGTTCGTTTTTTTACCCAGGCACATGGGCGATATGCGCCATCGGCGCAGCAGATTTCGGAGTTTGTAAGGCAGTGTGTTGATGCAGCCAACGATCGCTTGCCAGAAGTGCTGATTGGTGAAGATGTGGCCATTCGAAAATGGGGCAATCGCCTATACTGGGTCGACTTTAAAACTCTGGGTGAGGAAGCCGACGGTGAGATTATTCGCATTGAAAAGATTGAGCCAGACGAAATATGTGAGTTGCGGTTTCCGAATGGCGTTCTCTCAATGAGCATTGGGGTAGCATCTGAAGATGTGGCTGTATTTTGGGGTGTCAAAGGACGGAGTTTCCGATTGGCAGGCAATCGTCCAATACAAAGCCTGAAACAGCTTGCTCAGACGCTTGGTATTCCCCCATGGCTGCGTCAGCGAACCCCTTTAATCACGATTTCTGATCAAATCATTGGCTGGGGTGCGATCGATTGCAGAGACGAAGTACTGATTCCGCATTCTTTCCAATGGCAGTGGCGCTTTGTCCCTAGGAATACAATTGATTCCAATGTATCCTGAGCTCCCATCCCAAGACGATGTTTCCGTCATACCGTTGGCGGTCTTACCAAAAGGATTGTAGGTCGACATGAATCGATTCGTGTTCGTGACCGGCGGGGTGGTGTCTTCGCTCGGTAAAGGAATAGCAGCAGCCTCACTCGGAGCCATTCTGGAGGCGCGTGGCCTGAAGGTCACCATGTTGAAACTTGATCCCTACATCAATGTCGACCCCGGCACCATGAGTCCATTCCAGCACGGTGAAGTCTTTGTGACCGATGATGGTGCGGAAACCGATCTCGATCTTGGCCACTATGAGCGATTTATCCGCACTCGGATGACGCAGAAAAATAACTTCACTGCCGGCCGGGTTTACGAAGATGTTCTGCGTAAAGAGCGTCGCGGGGATTACTTGGGCGGGACTGTTCAGGTGATTCCGCACATCACAGACGAAATAAAACACAAAATTGTTGCGGGCGCTCAGGACGCGGATGTTGCGATTGTCGAAATTGGTGGCACGGTGGGTGATATTGAATCACTTCCTTTTTTAGAAGCGGTGCGACAACTGCGTCAGGAGCTCGGTTCATCGCTTGCCGTTTTAATGCATCTCACACTGGTGCCGTATATCGCAACAGCTGGTGAAACCAAAACCAAACCAACCCAACACTCGGTGAAAGAACTCCGGTCCATTGGCTTACAGCCAGATGTTCTGATTTGTCGCTCCGATTACGAGGTTGATATTTCGAGTCGAAAGAAAATTGCGTTATTCACAAACGTTGAAGAGCGAGCAGTGATCCCGTTGAAAGATGCAGATACAATCTATCGAATCCCAAGCATGCTTCACGAGCAGGGTCTCGATCAGCTGATCGTGGACAAATTAAGCCTTGAGTGCCAACAGGCTGATCTCAGTGAGTGGGTTCGAGTGGCTGATGCACACTTAAATCCCCTGAAATCTGTGGAAATCGCTATGGTTGGAAAGTACATGGATTTACTCGATGCGTACAAATCGCTCATCGAAGCGATGATTCACGCTGGGATTCAGACTCGAACGCGAGTGCATTTTCGATACATTGATTCTGAAGACATTGAAAAGCGTGGTCTTGATTTATTGGATGGTGTTGATGCAATTCTGGTCCCTGGCGGGTTCGGTGAGCGTGGCATGGAGGGCAAGATCGCTGCGGTCTGTCACGCGCGCGAAAACAAGATCCCTTATCTCGGGATCTGTCTTGGGATGCAAGCTGCAGTCATCGAGTTCGCTCGTCATGTTGCCGGTCTTGATGGCGCGACATCAAGCGAATTTGAGC
>MDTG01252418.1_pt1 | contig 11798 bp, 7 predicted proteins | sample 811421 | NCBI WGS metagenome assembly MDTG01 (sample SAMN05326645, study PRJNA326480) | marine metagenome | isolation source: seawater | place: Pacific Ocean: South East | collected 2011 | reverse complement strand
TGAGATGGGATGCTCGAACTCCAGTCTCGCCGCATGAAGCGCCTGGCGGGCCATGAGGGGCTCGTCCCGGGTTCGACCGGGTGACTCCGCTCCCTTGGGAACCACCGCGCTCCTTGCGATCCGCCTGCCGCCGTAGTAGTCGTCGCCCACGATGGGGTGGCCGATCTCGCCCATGTGGATCCTGATCTGGTGGGTCCGCCCGGTCAGCAGTTCGAGTTCCACCAGGGTGTAGCCTTCGTAGCGTTCCCGAACGCGATAGATCGTCCTCGCCTGCTTGCCCGATTCGTCGTGCCGAACCGCGTAGCGGTCGAAGATCCGGGGATGTCTTCCCAGGGGAAGATCGACGAGGTCTTCGTCCAGACGAACCTCGCCATGCACCACCGCGAGGTACCGCTTGTCCACGGTTCGAGCCTGGAACTGGTGTCCGAGTCTCCAGTGGGCGGTGTCGCTCTTCGCCGCGACCATGACTCCGCTCGTGAAACGATCCAGGCGATGCACGATTCCCGGCCTGGCGAACTCCTCGCCCACCGCGGAGAGGGAACCGGATGTCTGATGCTGGAATCGCCAGCTGAGGGCGTTGACGATGGTCCCGGACTTCATGGCCCGGGCCGGATGGGCGATGATGTCGGGTTGCTTGTTGAGCACGATGAGATCGTCGTCCTCGAAGATCACCTCGAGCGGGATGTTTTCGGGGGGGATCTCGTTGGAAGGGGGAGGGGGCAGGACCACCCGGACGGCGTCCCCCTGTCGAAGCCTGGTGCTGGCCTTGGGCCGTCGATCATTGACCAGGACCGCCTCCTCGTCGATGAGACGCTGCAGTGCGGTTCGACTCATGAAGGGGATGCGGTCGACGAGGTAGCGATCGAGCCGCTTCTGGAGATCGCGATTCAGCTCGAATCGAATGGTGACCGGAGCGTCATCGTCCTCTCTGGCCTCATGCAGTCGATAGAGAGCGTCCCGGTCCACCTTCCCACCCGGGCCGAGAAGCTCCTCGAATCCGGGCGGGCACTCCGTGGCGTCCTCGCTGGACGACTCTTCGCTCACGGCGCTGCGTTGGTTGATTCACCGGATCCCATCGTCGGCTCCTCGAAGAGCTCGAGCAGGTCCTCGGCAGTCGGGGCGGTATAGGCCTCCCCATCCTCGTCCGGTCGGATGACCATCGCCGCGGAGGGCAGATCGCTCGAAGCGAGAACCGCGTCGACGTTGTCGATCCGGGCCTGAGCCTGGTCCGCAAAGGAGGGGAACTCCGGTCGGGCCATGATCACGACCGCTTCGAGGTAGGTTCGGGCGTCATCGACTCGGCCGGCGGCCTCGGCGACGGCGGCCCTTCCGAAGAGAGCCGACATGCCGATCGGCTTCGCAGCCATGCCCTCGCGAGCCGAGGCCATCTGCGCGGCCTGCGCGTAGAAGCCGTCCGCGTCCTCGAGGTACGTGGTTCGTTCCTCGGGGGTCAGGGCGGAGCCTTCCGCATCGGCGGTCATGCCGGGCTTGAGTCCGGTGATCACCGACCGAAGAAGGGTGTCGCCCGCCTGCAGGATCGCGATCTCCGCCACCGCACCGGTGTCCTGATGCGAGTTCGCGACGCCTTGGAAGGCCGCCGGGCTGGTCGCCGATTCGAGTTCCGCCCAGGCCTGATCCTGCGCCGCCACCTGCTGTCGCTTGTACCAGTCCCATCCCAGGAAGGCACAGGCCGCGAGAAGAATGACGAGCAGGTAGTTCATGCCCTTCGTCTTCAACCAGTCGATGAAATCGTGGTTCACTCGACTGTCGGTGAGGTCGGTGGTCTGGACCTCCTTGAGGCGATCATCCATCACTGGCTCCATGCAATCCGGGTACTTGAACCGAGTCCGCAAGTGTACCAAGACCCGATCCGTTCCAAACCACTACGCTCCTGAGGCCGAATCGCGGATTCGGCCCCGATTCCACCTCGTGAACGCCCCCCGATGTCCACCCGACTCATCGCAATCGATCTCGATGGCACCCTGCTGGGGCCCGATGGGGTCAGTGACCATGATCGAACGGCGATCATGGATGCCCGCGCCGCCGGAATCGAGATCGTGATCGCCACGGGGCGTTCGTGGCTCGAGAGTGGCGAGGCATTGGATCGGATCGGGCGCGATGGCGTGATGATCGGGGCCGGAGGAAGCCTTCTCCACGATGCCTTGACCGGCGAGACCCTCGATCGAGCCGTGATCGCCGAGGAGGTGATCGGGATCGTGGTCGGGACCTTGCGTCGCCATGACCACGTGGTCCACCTGTTGCAGGACGCCTCCGCGGCGGGATTCGACTACTGGATGATCGGTTGGAACCGGCTGCACGAGGCGACTCGCTGGTGGTTCGAGCGACACGGAGTCACCGCGAGGTGGGCAGGTGATCTGGAGCAGGTCGCGGATCTCGAACACACGGTCCGGGTCGGGACCACCGCCGACGGTGACCATCTCGCCCGGGTGGCGGCGGAGATCGCGGGGGAACTCGGTGATCGAGTCGTCCTGCAGGCCTGGCCGGCGGTGGTGGCCGCCGATTCGCCGCCCCGCACCATCCATCTTCTGGAGGCGTTCGACCGGGGCGTGGACAAATGGACGATGTTGCGACGGTACGCAGAGGGAAGGGGATTGAAGGTGTCCGAGATCGCCGCGATCGGGGACGGGCTCAACGACATCGGGATGGTCGGCGGCGCCGGCATCGGGGTGGCGATGACCGGAGCCGATGACCGGGTCCGGAAGGTCTCGGACCGAGTAACCGGCCCTCCCGGGCTCGGGGTGGGGGATGCCATCCGGGGAATCCTCGAATGAGGGTTCCGGGGCCTTCGGCTCGTACAATCAAACCGTGACGGATGCTCGAAGACGAAGTCCGATCGTCGACTCCGACCTTTTCGATCGTGCGGAAGGCCGGGCGATCCTCGACGGGCCGGCGGCGGTCCTCAAGGGTGCCCTCGAGTGCGATCTCGATTGCGCGGGATTGATCGTCGACATCGACGGGTGTTTTCAGCGACTCCTGGACTGCCGGGAGGATCCCGAGATCGCTCGGGTTCTCAAGCGTCATCGTTTCGTCTTCGCCGGCCGGACCACCGTCGAGCGGCGACTGGTCGAGGCGGGCAGGCTCTCCACCCGGGGTGCCGGGATCGCCTTGGTCAACGGGGGGGAGGTACCTCGGGCCGCGGCGGCGATCGCCCGTGGTGGCGATCCGTCCCAGCGGGGGCTGGTGGTGCTCGCCATCGACGATCCCGAGTCGCAGCCCGCGGTCGCGCCGAGACGACACTTCGCCGACCTCGGAATGCCGGTCGTCGAACCAGGCGATCTCGACGGGCTTCGCCTGGCCATCGAGCAGGCGGCGGCTCTTTCGGATGCCGTCGACGGGCCCGCAGCGATCGTCGTGGACGAGAAGATTCTTCGCAGCGCGGCAACGCTCAACCTGCGGCCCGATCGGGTGGTCGCCACCCGGGACACCGCCGCGGCGCTGCATCGAACGAGGTGTCCTCGTTCCGGGAAGGACGAGGATCTCGCTCGTTTCGCCCGCCGTCTCGAACTGGATGCCACGCTGGCGATGCCGAGTCCCGGGGAGCAGGAGGAGATCGGGATCATCTCCACCGGAGTGGCGGCAACCTCCGTCCGGCACATCCTCGAGGAGTTTCGTCTGACGGGCAGAGTGCCAGCGGTGCTTCTTCGCCTGGTGGAGCCTGTCGATCCCGCTCCGATCGAACGGCTTCTCACACGATGCCGGACGGTCGTGGTCATCGAGACCAGGCCAGGCCTGCTCGCACCTGCGGTCATCGAGATCGGGGAGAGACTTCGCGCTTCTGGGAGGAGCGTGGCGAGCGTGGGGTGGCGATCGGTGCCGGGGGTCGATTCCGATCCGATCGAAGTGGCTGACGCTTCGCGTCCCTCCGTCCTGATTCGCAGGATCCTTCCGGGGCTGCGTCGGATCCGCTCCGGGCCGATGATGGAGGATCGACTCGCATCACCCGTGTCCGAGGTCGCGAGCAACGCGCCGGGACGTCCGGCCGGCATGAGTCGCGGCCTCCTCCAGACGGTCCGACGTGCCACCGTCGCGGCGGATCGGATCCTCCGCCGGGAGGACGTGGAGGATGCCGAGCCGATCGCGCTCGCGATCAACGGTCGATCTCCCACGTCCTTCAACGGAAGAGTCGTCGCCACGGAGATCGTGGAGCGCAGGAGGCTGCTGGAAGAGGCGGTACCCCTCGTCGCGAGCAAGGATCCTCGCTCGGCCCGCATCATCCTGGTCGCCGATGAGGGTTGGTCGGATGGCCTCGATGCGGTTCGGATTCTCGAGGGTGCGGTTCCGGTGGTGGGGGAGCGGGTCGCGAAGGTCAGGCGAATCGAGGCTCGCACCGATTCGGACGTTCGCGACGCGATCGTGCTTGCGGCTCGTGCGGCCAGCCCTGAGGTCCTGGTGATCCACCGTCGCGATCCGCGTGGGATGGTCGACACCGAGGAGCTCGATCGCCTTGGCTACGCTCCGATCATCCGGGTTCGCTCCCGTCTCGACGATGCATGCGGGGTGAGGGCGCGAGACGACTTCAAGGTGGATGCGACCCTTCCCCGTCCCGACGACATTCGCAGCGAGTTTTCGGTGGATCCCGTCCAGGATCGTCTTCGGGGTCGTTGGTATGCCCGGGTGGCCCGGCTGATTGAGATATCCGAGATCGTCCGACAGAGAGAGCCATTGCCGGCCACGCCGCTGTACGTGGATCCATTGCCGCCACCACCGGTCCCCAGGCATCGCAAGAGTGGCAGGTGGAGGGCGCATGTCGCCGGCATGCGGGGGACGGCCCCGGGCGCGGCGGCGACGCTCCTCGCGAGGGCGGGGCTGGCCATGGGCTTCGACAGTCGACTCGTGCATCAGCCCGACCGTCTGGCGACCGGACTCGGGGCTTGGGCCCAGATCCTGTTCACCCGCCCGGCCCGAGCGGGGGTGGCCGACACCCTGGTGCCCGAAATCCCCTACGGGGAGGCGGATCTGATCGTGGGAGTCGATCCGATGGAGACCATGCGGGCATTGGGGCCGGATGAGAGGCTTCGGATCGCCACCCAGGGCCGGACCGCGATCATCGCCGAGGAGCAGGGGTTGGTGGAGGACGTGGATTCGTCGATGACATCGAGTCTCGAACGCCTCCCCCTGCTGGCCGCGGAGGCGTGCGGGACCGCGGATGATCGTGTCGAGCGGTTCGCGGATCGTGTTCGACAGCAGTTCGGCAATCCTCGCCTGCTCGACGTGGTGTTGCTTGGAGTCGCCTTCCAGCTCGGACTGGTCCCCGTGACGATCGAGGCGATGGAGTCCGCGATCGAGGAAACCGATCACAGTGGCTTCGGGAGAACGGGGGATGCCTTCCGATTCGGCCGGTTGCTCGCGATTCGGTCTCCCATCCAGCGATCGATGACCGACGGGCTCGACGCCATCGAACGAAGACGGCGCGAGCTGGTCCTCGCCGGTCGCCTTCGACGGGGACGGGCATCCGCTCGATCGCTCGACGAACGAATCAGGACCGCCCTCGACCGGTTGCCCGGGCTCGCGGAGACCTCCGCGGGTCGAGAGGCCCTGGATGATCTGCTGATGGCGATCGGCAGGCTTCACCGCCGGGGAGGACTTCCTCTGGTGGACGAATACCTCGATCGCCTGGCGAGAATCCATGCCGCGGATCGAGGCGACACGGGGCGGGAACTGACTCGAAAGTCGGTTCTGGTGCTTGGCGAAGCGATGCTTCCCAGGGACCTGGTCGCCTACGCGATCGCGGCGACGTCCCTCGATCATCGACGCAGGAAGCATCGGCGGTTCGGGATCCGACGGGCGAGGGGTGATCGGGTCGAGAGGGCATTGATGGCGCGTCTCGACCTGATCGGTTTCGAGAGACATGTGAAGATGGAGATTCCGGTTCCGGTCTGGGGACTCGGCCTCGTGGCCCGGATGGGGCGACTGGTGCCGTTCCTGAGGGCGGGCGACTCGGGATCCCGCCGCCGGCGGGCGGCGGTCGAGAAGGCGATCGATCTCGCGATCTCATCGGCGGACGATTCCGCCCTCTACCGGATCTGGGCGGCTCGCCTTGGAGAGTGGGAGGCGCTTGCGATCGACGGACGACTGCACAATGCGCCCCTGTCGCAGTTCGAATGATGGGGAGGTTCCCCCGACGCCCAGCGACATCAGCTGGCGTTTCGACGCTCGTGACGCAACTGCCCGCAGGCGGCCGCGATGTCGCGGCCACGGCTAGCGCGGATGTGGGCGTTCAATCCCTGTCTTCGAAGCTCGGCCTGGAAGCGATGGACGTCGTCGGAACGAGGACGTTGGAAGGGAAGTCCCGCGACCTCGTTGTATCGGATCAGGTTGATGTTGCAACGCAGGGTCTTGGCATGCGAGGCGAGTTCCTTCGCATGCGCCAGCTGATCGTTCATCCCCCCCAGCAGGATGTACTCCAGGGTGATCTCACGGCCGCAGGAGTCGAAGTACTCCCGGCAGGCGTCGATCAACTCGGGAACCGTCGAATATTCCGCCCAGGGGATGATCTGCCTGCGAAGGTCGTCGTTCGGAGCGTGGAGGCTGAGGGCGAGGGTCACGGGGATCTCGAAACGCGCGAACTTCCTGATCGCCGACGGGAGACCGACCGTGGAGAGGGTGATCCGCCTTGCGGAGATGCCGAGTCCCCAGGGGGCGTTGAGGGTTCGTATCGCATTGGTGACCGCCTTGTAGTTGGCGAGCGGTTCACCCATTCCCATGAAGACCACGTTGGAGATCCGTTCGACCCCGGGAAGCCGTCCGAGCCGCCAGGCCTGCTCGACGATCCGGCCCCGGGTGAGATTCCCCTCCAGCCCCCCGAGTCCGCTCGCGCAGAAGCGGCACCCGACCGGACATCCGACCTGGCTCGAGATGCATGCGGTCTTTCGGGCGTCACTGGGGATCATCACGCACTCGGTCTGCTTGGATGGCTCCACATCCATGATCGGCAGCAGTTCGAGCGTACCGCTGGAACCACCGGCGGGGGGCATCATCTCGGGCCAGCCGAGGAGGAGCTTTCTGGTGCCGTCCGAGGCGGTGTGATCGGCGATCGGAACCGCATCGCCAAATCGGATCTCCTCTTCGATGAGCGACCGCGCCCGCTTCGAGACGTCGGTCATCCGATTCGGATCCGTCTCGCCTCTCTGGTAGACCCAGCGCAGGACCTGATCGCCGAGGTATCGGGGAAGGCCGTGCTTCAGGGACCACTCCAGAAACGAATCCGAATCGAGGTCGAAGATGTTGGTGGAGGATGAGGGGATCAATTGGACTTGCCGATGGTGAGATCGATGGTCTGGTGCTCGATGCCCTGCTCCTGCAGGAGGTTCTCCAGGTCGCCGGCCCGATCGAGCACGATCCTCCTCCCGCGAGGATCGACTCCCTTGCTTCTCATGACCACCTTCATCGAGGTGGGCAGGCCGAATTCGATCCGTTCCCGATCGACGTCCCATTGTTCGACGACGCCCCCGAATCGGTCGATCAGGCAGACCACGAGATCGTTGACCAGGTCATCCGGGGCGCTGGCTCCCGCCGTGACCATCACCGTCTCCGCACCCTCGAACCACGATTCCTCGATCTCGGTGAGGTCATCGATGAGCTTGGCCGGGGTCCCGACATTCGCGGAGATTTCGGTCAGACGGACGCTGTTGGAGCTGTTTCGGCTTCCCACCACCAGGACGAGGTCGCAATGGGGTGCGATCTCCCGGACGGTGTGCTGGCGATTGGTGGTGGCGTAGCAGATCGTGTCGGTGGGCGGGGCCTGGATGGTCGGTATCGCCGCCCGAAGCGCTTCGATGATGATGTTCGCATCGTCGGTGGAGAGCGTGGTCTGGGTGAGGTAGATCACCTTGTCGGGATCGTCGATGGTCAGTCCGGGAATGTCCTCCGGGCTTTCTACGATCTGGATGGAGTCCGGGGCCTCGCCGCGGGTTCCGATGATCTCCTGATGGTTCTCATGACCGATGAGGAGGATCTGCCAGCCCTTCTTCGCGTAACGGATCGCTTGTACGTGGACCTTGGTGACCAGGGGGCAGGTGGCATCGACCGCGACGAGGTGGCGATCGGAGGCTTCCTTCCGCACGGCGGGGCTCACGCCATGAGCGCTGAAGACCACGATCGATCGGTCGGGGATCTCGGAGAGGGATTCCACGAAGATCACCCCGCGATCCTTGAATCGGGAGACCACGTGGTGGTTGTGCACGATGTCGTGATAGACGTAGACGTTCTCGTCTTCGCAGATGTCGAGCAGCTGATCGACGACGTCGATGGCCATGTTCACGCCGGCGCAGAACCCGCGAGGATTGGCGAGGATGACCTTCATCTCGATCGAGTGGTCCCAGATGGGTTGGGGACGGGGTGGGTGCGGGGTTCGGGGCGGTTTCCGGCGTCTGGACGAAGCGAGTGCCTGCTCCCTATCCTCGTCCGGTTCCTTCGGGCTGCTTGAAGGGGAATGGTAGCACCGGAAGCACCGGGATCCTCGTTCTTCCCTCCTGTGATTGCCGGCGGGATACACTCGACGGTCCGCATTGTGGTACTCGATTCATGCTCCAGAGCCGCATTCTTGAAGACCTCGCCCTTTTTGGCCCGGACGCTCCCGGTTCAGGAGATCCGCTGTCGATCGAGGAAGCCAGGGGCAGGGCGGTCTCCCTGGCGAATTCCCACCGGGAGAATTTCTCGGTCCTGACCCGCTTGGTGCCCCCGGACGTCCGGGAAGATTTCGCGGCCGTCTATGCCTTCTGCCGGACCGCCGATGATCTGGGGGACGAGATCGGCGATCGCACCCGCTCCCTCGAGCTTCTCGCCTGGTGGCGGTCGGAGATCGATCGAGCGTGGAACGGCGACCCCGGGCACTGGGTCTTCGTGGCTCTCGGACCGACCATCGATCGTTTCGGCCTCGGACCCGCACCGTTCCTCGATTTGGTTTCAGCATTCGAGCAGGACCAGCGGTTGACGCGATACGAGACCTGGGATCAGTTGATCGACTACTGCGGGAGGAGTGCCGATCCGGTGGGACGACTGGTGCTCGCGCTCCTCGAGCAACCCGTCGATGAGGAGATCGCCCGGCGGTCCGATGCCATCTGCACCGCGTTGCAACTGACCAACCACTGGCAGGACGTCTCTCGCGATCTGCTGGAGCGGGATCGGATCTACCTCCCCGAGGAGTTCCATCGGATTGCGGACTTCGAGAGCCGATTTCGGAGCAGCGCCGAGCAGGGGTGGTCCGTGGACTCGACCTTCCTCGATGAATCGAGATCGCTGGTCCGCACCTGCGTGGAACGGACCTGGCCGCTGTACGAAACCGGATCGAAGCTCCCCGGCCTGCTCGACGCCCGGGCGGCACCGGTGATCGAAACCCTCGCCTCCGGCGGCATGGGCGTGTTGCGACTGGTGGAGGATTGGGACTACGAAACGGTCCTCCATCGCCCTTCGCTCTCTGTTTCGGCGAAGGCCGGCATCCTGCTGAGAGCGTGGTGGAGCACCAGGGCCGGTCGCCGTTCCGGGTCCGCGGGGAAGACGTCGTCATGATCGATCGTGTTCCAGAACGGGGTACCGGTGCAGATTCCAACGAGCTGCGCCGTGCCTACGCGGCCAGTCGAAGGATCGTCCGTTCCCGGGCCCGGAACTTCTGGTTCGGCCTGAAACTCACCCCCGAACCCCGCCGATCGGCGTTGTACGCGATCTATGCCTGGATGAGATCGGCGGACGATCTCGCCGACGCACCCGGTCCCACTCGCATGGAGCGCCGCGCGTCCCTGGAGGAATTCCGGGATCGGACCCGACTGGTGTTCGCAGGAGATCCCGAGCCCGGGTCGTCCACCTCGGAGTGGTGGGCGGCATTCGCGGACGTGGTCGAGAGATACTCGCTGGATTCGACTCCGTTCGAGGAGATGATCGAAGGCCAGCTCATGGATCTCGACTGGTCGAGTTGCGGGGATCGTGCATCGTTGGAGAACTTCTGCCGCCTGGTCGCATCCACGGTGGGCGTGGTCTGCATCAGGATCTGGGGACACGACAACACCACCGACGTTCTCGCCCAGGCGGACCGACGGGGAATCGCCCTCCAACTCACCAACATCCTTCGGGACCTCCGGGAGGATCTCGGGCGGGGGAGGGTGTACCTCCCCGCCGACGAACTGGAGGAGGCGGGGCTGGAGATCCACGACCTCCTGGAGTGGCGTTCGCCGGACCGCTGCGATCGTTTCATGCGATCCCAGGTGTCCATTGCGAGGGCTCATTACCACGAATCCGCGGACCTCGAATCCCACCTCGACCCGGTCTGCAGGGGGACGAGCTGGGCGATGTGCCAGATCTATTCGGAGATCCTCGATCGAATCGAGGAGGACCCCTCGCGGGTCATGCGGGGACGCGTGGGGCTGAGCCGATGGCGCAAGGCCGGAATCGCATGGAAGGCGAGACGCATGAAGAGTTCGCCTCTTCCGCTTGTGGCGAGGCCTCGACCATGAAGAAAGCCGTGATCATCGGGGCCGGTGTCTCGGGCATCGCCGCCGCGGTCCGCTTCGCTGAGGCGGGCTGGTCTCCCATCGTGCTGGAGACCAGGGGAAAGCTCGGGGGGCGGGCCTCCAGTTTCAAGGATCCGAGGACCGGGCTGCGATTCGACAACTGCCAGCACGTGGTCATGGGCTGCTGCACCAACATCTTGGATCTCTATGGTCGACTCGGCGTCCTCGATCGAATCCAGTGGCATCGCGAGACATGGTGGGCCTCGCCTCCCGGGCGGCCTTCCCGACTGGGATCGACGATGCTTCCCGCACCCTTGCATTTCGGGCCTTCGTTCCTGCGTCTTCGCTTCCTCGGAGTGGATGACAAGATCGCCATCGGCCAGGCCATGCTCAGGCTCATTCGCATGGGGCTGGCCGGCCGGGAGCTCTGGCGTGAGCGTGCCTTCAGCGAATTTCTCGACGAGACGGGGCAAACCCCGGGGGCGCGTTCGGGTTTCTGGGAGCCGGTGGTGCTCGGAGCCTGCAACCTTTCCTGCGCGGAGGTCGCGGCGAACCATGCAATGCAGGTGCTCCAGGAGGGATTCCTCCCCGGATCCTGGCAGGCGTCGGTGGGCGTCGCCAGATGCGGCCTCGACGCCCTGCTCGAGCCCGCCTTCGAGATCGTCGAGGCCGCGGGGGGCGCGATTCGGATTGGCACGAGGGTCAGGGGAATCGCCTTCGATGGCATTCGAGCCAACGGAGTGGTGACCGATCGCGGGCTCGAGCACGGCGCGGCGATCGTGAGCGCGGTACCTGCGGATCGCCTCGCCAAACTGGTGTCCAGGCCGATGATGGAGGCCGACCCGCGTCTGCGGGGGCTGGAGTCCTTCGGAGCGAGTTCCATTCTGGGCGTGCACCTGCTCTTCGAACAGCCGGTCCTCCGGGATGATCGACGGGGGTATCCCCACCTCGCCCTGCCGGGAAGGAAGACGCACTGGTTCTTCGACAAGGGCACGGTTCAACACGAGGGCCGGACGCTCCACCACGTCAATGCGGTGATCAGTGCCGCCGATGACTGGATGGGGCTGCGCGAGCATGAGATCCGCAGCAGGGTCATGGAGGATCTTCACTGGGCGCTTCCCGGATCGCGGGGGATCGAACCGTTGATGGTTCGGGCGATCAAGGAGAAGCGGGCGACCTTCCGGGCCGAACCCGGCATCGATTCACGTCGGCCCTCCGGGCGTCCGGGTGGTTTCGGCATACCGAACCTGTACCTGGCCGGCGATTGGACCGATACCGGATGGCCCGCCACCATGGAGGGTGCCACCCGCAGCGGCTACGCAGTGGCTGGGGCGG
>MDTG01075150.1_pt1 | contig 11798 bp, 5 predicted proteins | sample 811421 | NCBI WGS metagenome assembly MDTG01 (sample SAMN05326645, study PRJNA326480) | marine metagenome | isolation source: seawater | place: Pacific Ocean: South East | collected 2011 | reverse complement strand
CCTCGTGTGCGAGACCGTCTCGCTTCGTCGGTGGGCCGCCTGCCCGAGAGATCGGCAGATCTCTCGGACGCCTTTTGGCGGCCCATAGCGTCTAGCGCTGGGGCGGGTCGACCTCGCGCACCAGGGCGCCGTGGCTCGGGCTCGCGACCAGGAGCGCGAAGCGCGCGGTCTGGCTGAGCAGGTCGGTGCTGAGCGAGCTGTAGTCGAAGCGCCCGCGCAGGTCGGTGTAGCCGTCGCGGTAGAAGCGCTCGCTGCCGTCCTTCAGGCGCGCGTAGCACTTGACGTAGGTCGCCGGCAGCGGGCCGCCGCCGCCCCGCTCGCGGACCTCGAGTTGGCCGTAGTTGGCCGAGACGCGCAGGGCCAGGCGGTGGGCGTAGAGCGCGCACACCTCACGCCGCCCCTCGGCCAGGGCCTCGACCACGAGGTTCTGGCCGGCCAGCTCGGCTGGCGGGTCGAGCTCGCGCTCGCCGTCCTCGACCTCGACCACCACCTCGGCGTGGGGAGCCGTGTAGGCGAAGCGGCCCGAGTCCTGCCAGGCGAAGGGCTGGAGCGAGAAGAGCAGCTCGAGGTCCATCCGGTAGTAGCGGAGGGTCACGCGCTTCAGGCGGTGCGTCACGAGGCGCAGGCGCGCGCCGGCGGGCTCGAGCTCGAGGGCCGCGTCGCGCTGGGCGTGGGCGGCCTGGCGCTGGTCGCGCAGGCCCGCGTCGACCAGGGTGAACTCGCCGCCGGCGAGCTCGCTCAGCATGGCGTCCACGGCGCGGAAGCGGGTCCGCCAGCGCGGGACGGGGTGGTCGATCCAGGGCTCGACCAGCTGGCGTGCCCGCTCGGGCTCGCCGGCGACGAGCGCCAGCCAGGCCGAGAGGTAGTCGTGCTGGAGCTGGCAGCTGACCGCCTCGCGCGGGACGCGGGCCAGCTGCTCGATCGCCTCGCGCAGCCGGTCCTGGAGCACGAGGTAGTAGACGAGCGAGAGGCGCTCGTCGGCGCCCAGCTCGGCCCGGTAGCGGCAGAGGTCGACGAAGGCCTGCCACTGCTGGCGGAAGCGGTCGTTGAGGAGCTTGCGCTCCTCCCCCAGCCGGTGCGCGCGGGCGTTGACCAGGGGCGCGTACTCGAGGTGCTGATACCAGCCCTGCTCCAGCGGGCACACCTCCAGCCAGCTGGCGCTGAGCGCCAGCCCGCAGCGGCGCAGGAAGCTCGGCTCGCCCTGGAGGAACTGGACCAGCCGGCGCTGGTCGCGGTGCTTCAAGGCGTAGCTCCAGAGCACGCGCTCGTAGACGAAGCGGCTCTCGAGCAGCTCGAGCACTCGCTCGTAGGCGGGCCGCTCCTTCATTCGCCAGGCGATCCGGCTCAGGTCCAGGCGCTCGAGGTTCGCCTCGCCCAGGCGCGCCAGGACCTCCTCCAGGCTGCCCTGCTGGCTGACGTAGCTCCAGCTGGTCGTGTCGCGCTCGCTCGGCTCCGCGACCACCTCCAGCTCGCGGGCCTCGGCCCAGGCCACGACCTCCTCGTGGCGGGCCACGTGGGCGGGGAAGTGCTGGAAGTCGCCCGGGTGCGGGAAGTAGAAGTGCGCCTCGAGGGACTCGGTCTCGTAGGGCGAGAGGTGCAGGCGGGTGGTGTCGGTCCGCTGCGAGCCCGCCACGGGCATCGCCCCGCGCGGGATCTGGACCAGCACGTCCAGGCGGTGGCTGGCGCCGGTCGGGTTGCTGACCACGACCCGCTGGGTGTAGACGACCTGGGCCAGCAGCTCGCCCTCGACGTAGCGCTCGACCTCCTCGCCCCGCTCGTCGGTGCGGGTCGGCTCGTCGGCCCGGATCAGCTTCTGGCCGACCAGGACCGGGACCGACTCCTCCGAGACCGGGGCCGGGCGGACCTGCTGCTGGAACACCAGCTGCGGGCTCTTGGCGACCAGGCGCATGCCCGCGCCCTCGAAGCCGACCTCGGGCTCGCTGGCCGTGAAGGGCAGGTCGAGCACCGCCAGGGCCAGGGCCTGCTCGGTGAAGCAGGAGCTGGCCTCGGCCACGTGGGGCGAGAGGAAGGCGCTCGCCTCGTCGTGGGCGGCGAAGTCGCGCCAGAAGCGGTTGTTGGGGACCAGCCCCGGACCGCACTGGTCGGGGCGCAGCCGGTAGTAGTTGCTCTCGCCCCACTCCTTGGTCGTGTCCAGGGGGCGGTAGAGCTCGACGACCTCCTCGCGCAGGCCGCGCTCCAGCTCGACCTCGCCCCACTCGTCGTCGCAGTCGGCCATGACCTCGCACTCTTCGGCGGCGAGCATCGACATCGACGCGCCCAGCATGGCCTGCGCCATGGGCGCCGGCGCGGGCGGCGGCGCCATGGCCTTGGAGGGCGCGGCGGGCGCGCGCCGGCTGCGCTTGCGCTTGGAGGCGCTGCGCTCCTTGGCCTGCTTCTTGGCCTCGTCGCGGCGCGCCTCGCGCAGGGACTCGGTCCGGGCCGCGATCCCCAGCCCGTCGTCCTCGTCGTGGCCCTGCCCCGCGAGCGCCGTGTCGAAGCGGCGCGCGTCGCCCTCGGGGTCGCGCCGGCGGCAGGCGACGACGTCGGCCAACGAGCGGGTGATCCCGTCGCGCGAGCCCCCCTGGCGGCGCGCCAGCAGGATCCGCTCGAAGGTGTTCAGGCGCGCGAAGGCGGCGGGCTCGGCGAAGGGGCTGAGGTCCTCCTCGAGCAGGAAGGCGTCCAGGAAGGTCCGGTGCCGCTTGTGCGCCAGGTAGGGCTTGACCACGCGCGCGAAGAACTCCGGGTCGCGCCGGAACAGGAACACGTGCAGCTCGTGGCAGGCGTGCTCGCTGTAGAGCTCCTCCTGCTCGGCCTGGCTGAGCGTCGGCCAGCGGGTCAGGAAGCCGAAGGTCTCCAGCGCGTCGCTCGGGTTGAGCGTCGCGAAGAGCCGGTAGACCCGCTCCAGGCTGTCGTAGCGGGTCAGCTTGGTCGCGGTCAGGTCGTCGACCTCGAGCGGGTCGTCGTCCTTGAGCGGGGTGACGGTGCGCTGCTCGGTGAAGTGCTCGCCCGGGTCGAGCCCGAGCAGCAGGCGCCGGTCGCGCGGCTCGTAGTCGCTAGCCGGCAGGGCCACGCTCCGCTCGAGCGCGTTCTGCGGGTCGAGCGCGAGCACGCGGACCAGCTGGGCGTCGCCCAGCTCGGCGCGCGGCACGCGCACGACGCCCTGCTCGTCGGGGCGCAGGCCCGCGAGCAGGCGCGCGCCGCGGGGCAGGAAGTCGAAGGTCGGAAACTCGCTCCCCTCCCCCAGGGCCGCGTCGTCCTTGGCCAGGTAGGCGTCGCTGGCGTAGCTGGCGTCCTCTTCGAGTCGTCCGCCGAAGCCGCCGCCGCCCTTGGCGTCCTGGGTGTCGGTGCGCGTGTCGCGCATCGCCCAGGGGTTCAAGAGCAGGCTCGGGCGCTCGAGCAGGTTGCCCGGGAGGGGATCCGCCGAGCCGCGCTCGAGCACGTAGCGCACCTCCTCGGGCAGCTGTCGCTCGGCCTCGTAGCGGGAGCGCGGGCTGGGGACGGTCGCCGCCAGGGGCGTCGCGCGCGGCACGTCGCCCAGCTCGGCGTAGAGGTCGTGCGCCGGCTGGTAGCGGGTCGCGAGCAGGTGCACGCGGGTCCGCGGGGTCACGCCCTCCAGGCGCAGGGTCAGCGCCTCGGCGTCGACCTCGACGGGGGCCATGCAGAGCGGGCGGCGGTTGCGCAGCTCGAGCAAGCGGCGCGGGCTGGCCAGCCAGCGCCCGACCAGGGCGGCGTCCTCGCCCGCGGCCGAGTCCAGCGCCGGGCCGATCTCGAGCTCGACCCGGGTCCGCGGCTCCTCCTTGAGCCAGAGCACGTAGCTCCCGGGCTCCAGGTCGACCAGGCGCAGGCGCCCCGGCGAGAGGCGGAGCTGGGTGAAGCAGTCGCGCAGGTAGCGGCCGCGGCGCAGCTCGAAGAGCGCGAAGGAGGAGCGGCTCGGCGCGCGCGAGCTGCCCATGTAGGGGAGCGAGACCTCTTCGCCGGCGGCGGCGTGGATCCGGCTGGGCAGGCGGACCCGATCGGGGGCGAGCAGGAACTCCTGGGTCGGGCCGCCGGGCAGGCGCGCCCGCAGCCAGGCCACGTCGCGCAGCTCACCCAGGTCGACGCCGCCCTGCTCGTCGGTCTGGAGCGTGCACGACTTGGACCCCGTGATCAGGCGCGGCTGGAGGTCGAGCGAGAGCGACTGGCTGGGCAGGACCTCGCCGCTCTTGCCGCGGGCCTCGAGGCGATAGCCCTCCTCGCGGCGGGCCAGGTAGAGCGCGCGGATCTGCTCGCGCCCGTCGATCCCGTTGATCTCGTAGCTGCGCGAAGCGCTGAAGTGCTGCTGGTCGCCGCGGATCGGCCGCTCGAGCGTGGCCCGCAGGTCCAGGCTCAAGGACGCCGCCCCCGGCGGGACGCGGAAGGTGTGGCGCGCCTCGTCGTCGAGGAGGAGCTTCAGGTCCCGCGCCTCGCTGGTGGTCTCGACCCCGCGCTGATCGCTGGTCGTGATCGTGAGCCCGACCTCGCTCAGGAGCTCGAGGCTGGCCGGCGCCCCGTGGACGGTCAGGGCCGCGCGCACGAGCGCGGTGGCCTCGACGCCCTCCACGAGGTGCTCGCGGTCGACGTGCAGGCCGCAGGAGAGCTCGAAGCGCTCCTCGCGGTGGGGGAAGCTCGCGACGGAGGTCAGCCCGCCGTCCTGGAGCAGGACCTGCTTGGTCCCGGGCGAGCCGGTGTAGGGGACCAGGATCCGCCCCTCCTCGTCGGGGCGGTAGTCGCGTCCGCCCAGCCAGAGGGTCGCGCTCGGGCAGGCCCGCCCGCGCTCGTCGATCACGCGCACGACCTGGCCGGCGGCGGTCGGGCGCTCGACCAGGCGCAGGCTGCCCTTGCGGACCAGGGCCCGGCTGTTGCGCCCGCCGCCGAGGAAGTCGATCACGTAGACCCCGGGCTCGCTCAGCTCCGGGAACGAGAAGGAGCGGGTCTCGCGGCGCAGGGCGGGCGCGTCGATCGCCTCGACCCGCTGCAGCTCGGGGACCAGCCCGTCGAGGTCGATCGAGAGCCCGACGTCGCGCCCGGTGGCGTGGAACACGCTGGCCACGTTGAGCCGGAACACCTTGATCGTCAGCTCGCGCACGTTCTTGAGCTCGACGGTGAGCGAGACCTCCTCGTCGCGCGCGAAGCGCTCGGGCGAGCCGAGGGCGAAGCGAAGCTCGATCCGCTCGCGCAGCCGCGCCAGCAGCGCCGGCTGGTCGAGGAGCGCGGCCCACTCGTCGGGGTCGCCCACGCCGTGCAGGAGCTTGCTGGTCACGAAGCGCTCGCGCAGGTAGCGCGCCTCGATCAGCTCGTCGAAGGCGCTCGTGTCCTCGGCGTCGCGCAGCAGGCGCTCGAGCAGCTCGCGCACCAGGGGCTCGTCGTCGCGCACGGGCTCGAGGCCCGAGCCGTGGCGCTGACCCAGGTTGACCGCCAGGTGGCGGGTGCTCTCGAGGAAGCCCCGGGCCACGTAGGAGGCGTGGCGCGGCAGGGCCAGGTAGACGAGGAAGGCGCCCAGGAGCTGCTCGTCGCTGGCGCCCGACTCGCGCGCCAGCTGGAGGGTGTGGTGGAGCACCTCCAGCTTGAGCGCGTTGAAGGCCGTCCCCAGCCGGTCGCAGAAGCTCGAGAGGCGACCGAGGTGCTCCTGACGCACGGCGGGGTCGTCGGCGTCCGCGTGCTCGGGGGGGAGGAGACGTTGGAGCATCTCCTCGACGTAGCTCGAGTCGTTGAGCAGCTCGGGCCGCAGCTCGGCCAGGCGCTCGAGCTGGGCCAGGGTCAGCAGGCTGCGCGCGTTGATCTGCGCGAAGGGGCGCGGCTTCTCGCGCGCGAGCTCGGACGCGATCCACTCGGGGAGCTGGTCGAAGTCGGGCACCGCGATCCGGTCGAGCAGCTCGCGCCGCTTGTCGGGGTCGAGCTCGACCTCGCGCGCGACCCGGTCGAGCCCCAGGGGCGTGAAGCTGCTCAGCCCCCCGTAGCGGACCCCGTAGTCGCGCAGCGTGCTCCAGGCGATCAGCTCGGGGTCGAGCGCGCTCGGGTAGCGCCGCTCGGCGTCGGGGTCCTCACGGTTGTGCGAGAAGCTGAGACTGAGCCGCTGGCGCAGGTGCTCGGCGTGGGCGTCCTCGTCGCGCCAGAAGTCGAGCAGGGCCTGGCGGTCTTCGATCTCGTGCCAGCGCGAGTCCTTGCCGTGGCGCTCGCGCCACTCCTCGAGCACGGCGGGCACCTCGCCCAGCGCGCCCTGGTGCTGGAGGTGCAGGCAGCGGTGGTAGTAGCGCTCGACGCTGCCCGGGACGAAGTCCTCGAGCACCTTCTCGCGGTCGTCGGCCAGCCCAAAGGTCCGCTCCAGCTCCACGGCACACCTCCTGGTGAGCGGGCGAGCCTACGCGAGCCGCTGGCGCCCTGCAGGAGGGAGACGCCAGGTCCAGCGGCGCTGAGGCGCGACCGGCGCCGGGGCGAGGGTTACGCTCGCTCCAATGGAACAGCTGGTCGTCGAGAACCTGCGCGTCGAGGTGGGCGAGGAGCCGCAGCAGCGGCTCCCGGCCGCGCTGGCCCAGCACCTCGGCCTGGCGCCCGACGCGATCGCCGAGTGGGAGATCGTGCGCCAGGCGCTCGACGCGCGGCGCAAGCGGGACGTGCACTGGACCTATCACGTCGGCTTCCGGCTGCGCGAGGAGGCTCAGGCCGCGCGCCTGCTCGACAAGGGCAAGGCCAAGCTCAAGCGCCCGCGGAGCAAGGACGCGCCGGACCTCGCGATCGCCGAGGGGCTGCCCCACGGCGAGCGCCCGCTCCGCCACCCGCCGGTGATCGTGGGCTCGGGGCCGGCGGGGCTCTTCGCCGGCTGGCTGCTCGCGCGCGAGGGCTACGCGCCGCTGATCCTGGAGCGCGGCCCCGAGGTCGGCCCGCGGGTCCGCAAGGTCAACGCCTTCGACCAGGGCGGCGAGCACGACGACGAGGCGAACATCCTCTTCGGCGAGGGCGGCGCGGGGACCTTCTCGGACGGCAAGCTGACGACCCGCACCCGCTCGCCCCTGGTCGGGCTGGTGCACGAGCTGCTCGTGGCGGCCCGCGCGCCCGACGAGATCCGCTACGTGAGCAAGCCCCACGTCGGCACCGACCGCCTGCGCGCGGTGCTGGTCTTCCTGCGGCGCGAGCTGGTCCGCCTCGGCGCGACCTTCCGCTTCGACTGCCGCGTGGACGAGCTCCTGCTCGGCCCCGAGGGTGAGGTCGCGGGCGTCGGCCTGCGCGGCGGGGAGACGGTCCCGGCCGACGTGGTCGTGCTCGGGATCGGCCACTCGGCCCGCGACACCTACGAGATGCTGCACGCCAAGGGCGTGGCGCTCGAATACAAGCCCTTCCAGCTCGGGCTGCGGATCGAGCACCCCCAGGAGCTGATCGACGTGAGCCAGCTCGGCCCCTTCGCGGGCCAGCTGCCGGCCGCCGAATACGTGCTCAACGACAAGCGGCGGGGCGTGTTCAGCTTCTGCATGTGCCCGGGCGGGACGCTGATGGCCAGCGTGAGCGAGGCTCGCCACCTCTGCTCCAACGGCATGTCGCGGCGCAAGCGCGACTCGGGCTGGGCCAACTCGGGCCTGGTGTTCACGGTCCCGCACGAGCACGCCCCCGGCGGCGGCCAGCACCCCCTGGCGGGGGTCGAGCTCCAGCGCCAGCTCGAGCAGCGCGGCTTCGAGCTGGGCGGGCGCGACTACGCCCTGCCGGCCCAGCGCGTGAGCGACTTCCTCGCCGGCAAGCGCTCGACGGGCGAGCTGCGCTCGAGCTACCCGCGTCGCCTCCAGAGCGCGGACCTGAGCGAGGTGATCCCCGCCTGGAGCCGCAAGCCCTTCGCCCAGGCGCTGAAGGTGTTCGCCCAGCGGATCGAGGGCTACGAGAGCGCGGGCTTGCTGGTCGGCCCCGAGGCCCGCGGCTCCTCGCCGGTCCGGATCCCGCGGGATCGCGAGACCTACCTCTCGCCCAGCACGCCGGGCCTCTACCCGGTCGGCGAGGGCGCCGGCTTCGCGGGCGGGATCATGTCCGCGGCGCTGGACGGCCTGCGGGCGGCGGCGGCGCTGGTGCGCTCGCGCGCCCCGGCGGGGTGACCTGATCGCGCGCGCGAGAGCAGCTGTCGCAGATCTCGAGACCGCCATGGGATTTCGTCTTTAACGCAAAGACGCAAAGACGCAGAGGCGCAAAGAGCTCCAACCGGGAGCCAGGTCGGGAGCCGAGTCCGCTGGTGCAGCACCTCCCGAACCGCCAGCGCCGTTCTTTGCGTCTCTGCGTCTCTGCGTCTTTGCGTTGAAAGAGCCCTTCGGAGCGCCGCTTTCGCGATCTCAACCAAACTGTCCGGGCGCTCAATCCGAGTCGGAGTCCTGGGCCCCTCCCTCCAGAGCCGACCTCCCTTATCTGCCCGGTCCCCATAGCGACCGCCCCCGCCCACCCGTATACTCCGCGCCCCCATAACTCTCTGTGACGCAAGGATCAGGCCGCATGACGACCGTGTTCGTGCCCAAGGAGATCCAGGACGGCGAGACCCGCGTCGCCGCGACCCCCGAGACGGTCAAGCGCATGATCAAGCTTGGTCTGAAGGTGACGGTCGAAGGTGGCGCTGGCGAAGCCAGCAAGATCCTGGATCAGGAATACGTCGAAGCCGGCGCCTCGATTGGCGAGGCCTGGGACGCCGACGTGGTGCTCAAGGTCAACCCGCCCGAGGAGCGGAAGGACGGCAAGCACGAGACCGAGCTGCTCAAGGAGGGCGCGCTGCTGCTCTCCCTGGTGTGGTCGGTCAGCAACCCGGCCCTGGCCAAGAAGCTCTCGGAGCGCAAGCTCTCGGTGCTGGCCATGGAGGCGGTGCCGCGGATCTCGCGCGCCCAGAAGATGGACGTGCTCTCCTCGCAGGCGAACCTGGCCGGCTACAAGGCCGTGCTGATGGGCGCCAACGCCATGACCCAGATCATGCCGATGATGGTCACGGCCGCGGGCACGATCAAGCCGGCCAAGTGCGTCGTGATGGGCGCCGGCGTCGCCGGGCTCCAGGCGATCGCCACCGCGCGTCGCCTGGGCGCCGTGGTCGAGGCGACCGACATTCGCCCCGAGGTCAAGGAGCAGGTCGAGTCGCTGGGCGGCAAGTTCATCGAGACGGTCGAGGCCTCCGGTGAGGGCGGCTACGCCAAGGAGCTCACCGACGAGCAGAAGAAGCGCCAGGCCGAGATCATCGAGAGCCACCTGATCGCCGCCGACCTGGTGATCTGCACGGCCCTGATCCCCGGCCGCCCCGCCCCCAAGCTGATCTCGGCCTCCACGGTCGAGAAGATGAAGGAGGGCGCGGTGATCGTCGACCTGGCGGTCAGCCAGGGCGGCAACTGCGAGCTGGCCGAGACCGGGATCGTGACCAAGCACGGCGTCACGATCGTGGGCGAGCCCAACGTCCCGGCCACCTTGGCCAGCGACGCCAGCGCCATGTATGCGCGCAACATCCTGGCGCTGGTGATGGACATCGTCGATCGCGAGAACGACGCCGCGATCAAGCTCGACCTCGAGGACGAGGTGATCGACGGCGCCTTGATCATCAAGGACGGCGAGGTCCGTAACGAGCGCACCAAGAAGGCCATCGAAGACATGAAGGAGAGCGAGTAATGACGCTCATGATCATGGTCACGGTGTTCGTGCTGGCGATCTTCCTCGGCTTCGAGCTGATCACGAAGGTCCCGCCGACCCTGCACACCCCGCTCATGTCGGGCGCCAACGCCGTCTCCGGCATCACGATCGTGGGCGCGCTCAGCTGCGCCTACTTCCTCAAGGACTGGCCGATCGTGGCCAACATCCTGGGGGCCTGCGCCATCGCCACCGCCATGATCAACGTGGTCGGCGGCTTCATGGTGACCAACCGGATGCTCGAGATGTTCAGCGGCAAGAAGAAGACGGAGGACAAGTGAGCAAGGGCGATATCGTCGGACTCGCGTACCTCGTCGCGATCGTCCTGTTCATCTTCGGCATCAAGCGCCTGGGCCGCGTCCGCACCGCGGCCAACGGCAACCGGCTGGCCGCCCTCGCGATGCTGATCGCGACCGTGGCCACCCTGGTCAACATCGACGTCGTCGGCTGGCCCTGGATCGTCGGCGGCCTGGTCGTGGGCGGCGTGCTCGGCGCCGTCGCGGCGATCCGGGTCCCCATGACCGACATGCCGGAGATGGTCGCGCTCCTCAACGGCTCGGGCGGCGCGGCGTCGCTCCTGGTCGCCCTCGCGGTCCTGTTCCCGGTCTTCGCGCAGCACGACGCCGTCGAGCCCGCGGACGGCAAGGCCAAGATCGTCAAGACCTGGGACTCCTGGACCCCGGGCGAGAAGCTCTACAACGTGCGCCTCGGACCTCCGGTGGCCATGCCCGTCGGCTCGGGTCCCGTGGACCTGCCCGCGGATCAGCCCTCGCTCCAGGACGTGGGTGAGCTGAAGAAGCCCACCAGCGACCCCTCCCAGATCGCGACGCTCCTGCTCTCGATCATCATCGGCGGGATCACCCTGACCGGCTCGCTGGTCGCCTACTGCAAGCTCTCGGGCAAGCTGATCGGCGGCGACGCGATCGTGTTCCCGGGTCAGCACCTGCTGAACCTGCTCCTGATCCTCGCCATGGCGGGCCTCGGCGGCTACGCCGGCTTCGTCCTGACCGATCCCGGCCCCGCGATGGGCATGATGATCGGCGTCGCGGTCCTCTCGCTGGTGCTCGGGATCACGCTCGTGATCCCGATCGGCGGCGCGGACATGCCGGTCGTGATCTCGCTGCTCAACTCCTACTCGGGCGTCGCGGCGAGCATGACCGGCTTCGTGCTCAAGGAGAACGTCCTGATCGTGTCGGGCGCCATGGTCGGCGCCGCGGGCCTGATCCTGACGAACATCATGTGCAAGGCCATGAACCGCTCGCTGATCAGCGTGCTCCTGGGCGGCTTCGGCCAGACCTCGGGCGGCGGCGGCGGCCAGGCCAAGGACGCGCGGGACTACAGCAACATCAAGCGGACCACCAGCGAGGAGCTCGCGATGCTCCTCGACGGGATCAGCTCGGTGATCGTGGTCCCCGGCTACGGCCTCGCGGTGGCCCAGGCCCAGCACGCCGTGCGCGAGCTGGCCGACTACCTCGAGGCGCAGGACGTCACGGTCCGCTACGCGATCCACCCCGTCGCGGGTCGCATGCCGGGTCACATGAACGTGCTCCTGGCCGAGTCCAACGTGCCCTACGAGCAGCTGGTCGAGATGGACGAGATCAACTCGGACTTCAAGACCACCGACGTGGTGATCGTGCTCGGCGCCAACGACGTGGTGAACCCGGCCAGCCTCGACGAGCCGGACAACCCGCTCTACGGGATGCCGATCCTCAACGTCCACGAGGCCCGCACGGTCGTGGTCGTCAAGCGCAGCCTCAGCCCCGGCTACGCCGGCGTGAAGAACAAGCTCTTCGAGGCGGACAACGCCATGATGCTCTTCGCGGACGCCAAGGTCGCGCTGACCGAGACGCTGAACGAGATGAAGGAGAACGCGGCCTAGTCGCGTTCTCCTCGTCGAGTCGAGCTAAGGAGCTGTCGCGATTGGCGACAGCTCCTTTGCGTTCCGGATTTAGTAGGAAAGCATGAATCGAGGAAAAGAAGGAAGCTGTCGCTCGAGACCTGTTGCCTCTTCCTGCTTTCCTGCTTTCCTTCTTCACACACTCGAGTCAGAGGGAGCTGTCGCTGACTGCGACAGCTCCTTCGCGAATCAGGGATGGAACGGAGAAAACTGGAAAACTAGAAGGCGCGGTGACTGCTGGCCGGAGTTGCCTTGCCTT
>MDTG01340273.1_pt1 | contig 11799 bp, 7 predicted proteins | sample 811421 | NCBI WGS metagenome assembly MDTG01 (sample SAMN05326645, study PRJNA326480) | marine metagenome | isolation source: seawater | place: Pacific Ocean: South East | collected 2011 | reverse complement strand
GGAGTCGTTCCGATACCAACACGTTCAGTGAAACGTGCGTAGCCGCTGTTATTAATAACTAATCTTTTTGTATTATTTGTTCCTAGAGATAAGCTATCATTAAATTCATTAATAAATTCTAATGCATTAGTGTTGTTTTCATATCCCATTCTGCCGACTACTATTGCGCCATCTTGTTTTAAGACGATACGAGCATTATCTGTTTCAGTTGCATTATCGGTATCCGCTTCAATAGTCAATACCGCTGGGCCTGTTGATGCTAAATGAAGTAGAGAAGCTGGATTTTCTGTCCCTATACCAACAAAACCAGCATTAAAAGTCATGTGTGGAGTAGAGCCATTTCCATCTGCAAAAAGTTGTGTTTTTGATGAATCATCATAGAGAGCGAATCTGAATCCCCCCCCCGCTGTATACTTATAAAAACCTCCAGCGTTAGAGGATAACCTAATTCTAGTGCCTACCACATGTAGTTGATCCGCTGGATTAGTTGTTCCTATACCAACTTTACCATTACCTAAGTTAATCATAAACTTAGCTAAATCAGTACTTGTGCTACCAATATGAAAAGTACCACTATTTGAAATAAGGTTTACATCCGCCCCATCGTCAGATAAGTTAATTATACTTTTACTATTACTGCTCACAAACGAAGCTGTTGTGCCAGCACCACTAACAGTAAGCTTATTACCCGGGCTAGTTGTTCCTATACCAAACTTTCCATCCTCTGTTAATGTGAATTGATTTGTTGTTGTACTAGTTGAATTATTTCTTATTACTAACTTGCCTCCAGAGTAACTGAATAATACAAATTTGCTGTCGTCTGAATCTTCTAATCTTAATTGAGAGTGATTGCTTATTACATCTAATTTAGCTGATGGACTTGTTGTCCCTATACCAACATCACCATCGCTAGCAATAATTAATCGTGTATTTGTTCCTACAGCGTCATTATCGCAAATTTCAAAATTAGAACCATTAGTGCCTAGAGCAAAAGTATTCGATGATGAAGCGAGGCTTATTTGAGGGTCACCTGCGGCTGAGTTTATAGAGATTGTCCCTGTGCTACCAACATCGCGGGTAAATGTGGCTAATGGCCCCCCAGAACCTCCTCCAGTCACTTTAAGACCCGTTCCAGTGGAAGCATCATCGTCAATATGGAGTATGGAGGATGGACTAGTTGTTCCTATACCAACTCTATTGTTAGACGAATCAACAAAAAGTGTATCAGTATCAATGGTGAGCGCGGAACCTGTAATGGCTTCAGCGGTAATGTTCCTACTGATAAACAAACCTCCATTAGGAATGTGAACACCTCCAGTAAAATCTAAAACCGCTGTATGCGCCCCAGTAGAATTATGATCTCTGTTAATACCATCGCCAGCCACAAAAGCTCCATGATGACCATCTGCAATCATGGTTCTTCTTCCTAAACCAACAGAATAATCTCCGCTTGAAATAGAACGTTTCGCTCCTGCTATAAGAGAGTGAGTGCCGAATAATTTATTTTGAGAACCACCTACAATAGCGGAGTCTGATCCAGAGACTATATTGTTTTCACCACCTAGTATACCTCCAAAAATACTATAGATTTCATTTCCTTCTCCACCTCCTACAAAGGAATAACCATCTCCTGTAACTAAATTAGTAATACCTCCAGCGATAACGGACGCTGGAGCATCTATTGTATTGCCCCCTCCTCCACCAATAAAATTATTAAAATGATTTCTAATAATATTAGACCCACCTCCAACAAGTGCTGAACTATAAGAATCTAAAATAGCGTTTGTGACGCCTCCAGCGACTAAAGCATGATCCGATTTCTTTATAGAGTTGTTCTGACCACCACCAATTAAACTGTAGTCTGATCCAGTTATATCATTATTAACACCACCAATACTACTAGCGTAATTTGAATGTAGGATATCTATACCAGAACCAGCACCTATGAAACCAAAATCACCTGACCCAGAAGCGCCAGAAATAACATTATTAGTTCCTGCCACAATACCATCGTAATCACCAAAGATTTTATTTTGGGTTCCAGCTAAAACTACAGATGCAAAAGAATTAACTTCGTTAGAGTTTTCATCAGATCCGACGTTGAAGCTATATTTATCAGCTTTTATTTGAAAACCCGCTACGGTAGAGGTAGATGATTCTGCACTGCTAGCGCTAATTTTAGCAGCTCCACCGAGAAAATTAATCTCAGAGCTTTCATTACTCATATTGAGGTTACTAAGCAAGGAAATTTCATTAGATGTAGTACTACCTATATCTGTGACCGACTGAAGACTCTGTAAGCCCAGTTCGTTACTACCCAGAGGGGTATTTGCAAAGTTGTGGGGTCCAATAGTCCAGACATCTCCCGTACCAAATTGGCCATAGGTAACAAAATGTAAGAAAAATTCTGAAGAATCAGAAAAAGCAAAAGAATTCTCGTCGATGTTAAATGCAAATTGAGAACTTGACTCTAATATGGGTCTAGTTAAAACAATATTAGGATTTATTTGATTAACGAACTCACTGGAACTTTTAGAACTATATACTTCTAGTTTATCAAAAACTATATACTCAGGGTCATTAAAAAAACTTATAACGCCAGTTATAGCACCCGTTTGACCAATGGCCGAAATTCCAGATCCAACCCCCATCGAACCGCTAAACCTCTTTGCTCCACTAACATCTTGAATATCAATACCGCTAATATACGGATGGTTTCCATACAGAAATAGTTTCGTTGTTTGCTCTGAGTCATCATTACCTACAACTTTCATTTGAACACCAAAATCTTTTTCGTATTCACCGAAAACATTAATGTTATCATATTCAGTGAATGTGAAGTTGTTGGATTTGTAATCCTGTAAGAAATTTTGATAAGCTACCGAACCGTCTTGATTAAGAATATCTACATTTAACTTACTAGTGAAAGGGTTCTCTAAGAAGTCGGATGCGCTATCTACCTCACCACTTATGTTGTCGATGATGGATGTATTTATAGTAACATCTTTTAACAACCTAACACCACTTACAGTTATCGTTGTCGATAAGTCTGTAAAATCAATGTTCGGTTGTGTGGTGTCAAATTCTCTTAAAATAATAGGCATACTATTCGAATGTTATAAAGTTAATAAATGGTCTATCGAATTCTTCAAGATCTTCATATAATGCAAATACTCTCTTAGTTGACGCTTCAGAATCTAAAAAAACGTTAGAAGACGAGGAGTCGCCAACAGCATGAACACTTAAAGCATAACCCCCAACACTAACTAAATTACTAAATCTAACTGAACTATTAGTGGTCCCTGTTATTGTAGATTTAAGGTTAGGCATATTAAGAGTAGCTATATAACTAGTAGCGTTTGTCACATCGTCCCAGTTACCACTAATGAAAAATGTTGAAGGGTCAGTATGATCAGATGAATCCCCAGTGCTTAAAACAAGATTTTGTGGAGAATTTAAAACTTTATAGGTTTTGTCTCCTAACTGTGTTGCGACATTATAATCGTATGTATTCTCTTTAGTTTCGATTGATATATTTTGTTCAATTAAATTGAACTTGCCAGTATCGAATTTTGCAGCAGCAACCAGATACTCGTTAGGTGAGTTTTCCTTAATTGAATCAATCTTATAGATCGAATCATTGGTATCTTTAAGCTCAAATCTGTATGGGCTACCCAACTTGATAAATGGTAAATATTCAGAAGAATCAACGCCACTAACAAAAGATCCATAACTCATATTACCAACAGATCCAACAACATTCAAAGTGACTATTTGAGATGGTGAATTAAGAGATATTTCGGATTCTAAAACACCTTTGTTTCTTGAAGTACTTATATCTCCACTAATGTAATTAGCGAATGGGTAAGTATGAGTAGCACTCCTCCTATCAGTAGTTGAAGAGTCAAAAGGCACTACCACGCCTGTATTAAGATCAACTAAAGTGTGAATACCTGTCCCCGCATTAATATATTCCGCATCACTCTCACTAAAGCTGGTTGAGAAAACCCAACCTGTGTGATCTGTATTAAAATATAGCAATCGAGATTGTGAGGAGATCTCGCCTGTGTAAACTCCGTATTGAGCAAAGGTACTTTTAGTAGGGCCTGAGTCAGCGAAACCTTCTCTATATCCAGAGAATACATACTGACCAGTATATCTATGGAATGGGCTGTCAAAAGGACTACCTGTAATTTGAAACATCTCAGCCCTTCGGCGATCTATTATTGCATCGCCATCAAGTTCGCTAATTGAACTTATTCCAGTGGGATTGTATACGGTAAGCTGACCCGTCATAGAATCCCCGTCATAAGGGCCGCTAAGTTGGATAAATTGTTTTTCGACATCAACATTGAGAATCTTACCGAAATTAGATTTTTTGTTTTTTAAATCATCGTCTACAACAATTAGATCCCCGGGCTGGCAGAGTAAAGCCTCTAATCCTGATGAGAAAGCAATCCTTTGATTCTCTTTAATTGTTCTAAAAATTAAATGTTGCCCGATCCTTCTAGCCATCGCTCTAGATGTAACCCCCAAACCATCTACCCTTTGTTTGAATACGCCCCTACTTCGTATGTCCTCCTCATCCTCGACAACCTCGACTTTTGGGGTGAAGTTTTCAAACCTATCTAAATAAGACACTTCAACAGTATTGAATTGTTGATCCCTTCTCAAGTTAGAGTAGTTAAACACTCCATCTTTGACATTATTATTATTAAATAATGCGATAGGAAGCTTGACTCTATCGTCAGTAAAAGAAACCTCTGAAGCTCTAAAAAACGTGTGACCCCTAAACAGCTTAGAAATGAGCTGTATTGAATCGAAAACCTTCTCATCACTGTTAAATACGATGTTACAAGAGTATCTTGGTTCTAGCCCCCCTCTTCCATCAGGAACACCCTCAAAGAATCCTTCTTCATCAACAGCATCACAAAATCTTCCTATTTTATACAGCTCCCACTTATTGATATCTGAAGAATCAATATGTTGACCTAGACCATATCTAGTATTTACTAATAAGTCATATAGAATCCAAGCTGGATTATCTGTCCAACCTTCTTTTAAAGTACCATCCCAGTCACCAATATAAATCTGTTTGTTTATGTCGCTAGCTGAATCAAATTCTGATTTGCGGTCGTAATATCTTTTATCTTTTTTTGGACCTGTATTTTCAGTGGGGAAATAATTTATTGGTATTTTTACACGCTTCAATCTTGCATCAAAAGATCTTTGAGGCATTCCAGAAAAGTTCTTAGAATCTATCTTTGTGCCAATGATGGCTGAAAAAGGATACGTTAAGTTTACAGGTATAATCTCAGTTACCTTGAAAAAGCTTAATTCTTTAGATATTAATATTGAAAAAGTTTCTGTAGATAATTTGCTGACTTTAACATATCTTTTTTCTGGAGAAGAGTATACGTTATTTTCTGAATAATTATTTACTCTTGGCAAATAGTATGGGGTAGATAAATCAGCGTCTTCCCCTAGATTTGTTACGTCTCTAATATGTTGAAGCTGCTCTTCTGTCCCTTCGTTAATCGGGTTGCCTATATCTATTAAAGTCGGCCCTTCTATGAGAGCAGATATTCTATAAGTTCTTGAGGATGTAGGTTGTAATGATCCGTCAGAAAGCATTTTCCCGACTTCAATTTGAACGTTCATTATCGCTGGTAGTTTATCTCCAGCTTTAAAATCTTTAGCTTCTGGCTCCGGAATATAAGGCGTTTCAATAGTATCAAAAAGACTATCTATCTTAAGAGTAACAAAAACTTCAGTAACATTAGGGTTTTGCACCACATAAGTAATCGGAGAAGCTGCTTCCTCTAACTCATATTCTCGACTATTATTATTCCAAGAAGAGAAGGAAGTTGATGGCTCAGACCCACGACCCCGTATATTATCATTACTACCTTCATTAATTGGTAAGCCTTGAGATAAAGTTAGATTGGGGCCATCGAAGTCAGACTCTAACATATTAATATTCTCTTTATTGAAGCTGGCGTTCTTCTTCAATCTCTGAACTTGACCATTAGTTTTGAATGGGCCATAGACATTTTTGTCTACAGATTTATCTATATTTATTTTATTAAAATATTTAAATGGAGATTGCTTCTCGTTACCCAATCTTGATTCAATTAAAACATTATTGTAGTTGTATTTTGAGCTTGTTAAGGAATTATTAGGCTTTTCAGTTAGAGAGAGGATTGATATTTTTTTAAATTCAGATATGGTTCTATCTATATCGTGAGACTCCTCTTTTAAAAATGGGATTGGTCCTCTATTACCCGCTCTGTTTAATGCTGCGGAATAACTCAAGCCTTCATTTATAAATTGTCGGAGAAGCTGTGCCTCCTGCTCCGCAACAGTAAGAATTAACGTCTGGAATGAAGAGAATTGAGGAATGTGTAAAAATATAGCTCCAAGAATATTTGAGCCAGTTTGAACAACGCCATTTTCATTACATATTGGAATCAATAAGTCTATGTAACTAGAATTTCTTACAATAGGAGACTCTTCGCCGTTAGAATCAGTAAATGTAAACCTAACTTGTGTTGGATCTTGAAATGTCACGGCAGACGTACCATTCAAAATATCTCGTTTGGGATAGTAAGTTATAAAATATCCAGCATCATCGCGAGTATAATAAAATTGATCTCTCAAGCTGGTCACGCTGCGTTCCTGCCAACCTATACCAAAAACTTTGTTCATTTTAGTTTCTATGAGTGACCTCATAAAAACGTTGTTTTCGTAAGTTACATTATATGCATCTATTAAAGAATTAATAAAAGTCTCTGTCCCCTTACTCTCATTCCCCCCGATTTTGGATGCTCCAATTGTGTCAATTATTCTTCTTTTGCCGTTAACATTTCTAGGTCCAACATTATCACGTGTATCATAATTTTTGTAAAAACCTAAAATAAGTTCTGTTGTGCTAGCTGATAAATTGCTAGCATTAGCCCAAAGAAGGCTAACTCTATATTTTACTTTATCCCTAATCAGATTATAAGATTCTGAATCAGAGTCATAATTATAATATTTTTTACTGGAGTTGTTTTTGCTAGCGCTTAGTGACGTAAAAGTCTCGCGCTCCATAAGAGCAATTAAAGGATCTACACCATCAACAAGGTTCTCCCAAGTTAAGAGCTGATTTGTCTTATCAGCACCTATGCTATACTCTTGATTAACGTGAGTTATATCACGTATACTACCACCTGACTTTCCACCTTGATCTGCTATATTTAAATTTTCAAAAGCACTAGAAACAGATACGTTTATTCTTAATAAATCTGTTACTGAATCTTGGTTTTCAGAGTCTTCAGTATCAATAGCTATTGAAACGGGGGTCGCATCCAAATAAACCCCTCTTGAAATATCTTTAGTTTCTAACAGATTACCTTTTGAGTCTACCAAACCTTCAATAGGTCCATCTGAAATAAGATCGAGTGTCTCTACAAAACTAAATGATGATCCAAACTGAAAATCACCTATTTTTGGGGGGGACAAGACCGCAGGTTTAACCTTGGGTTTTTTACCCGCTCCATACAACCTCTTTTTTCTAGATAGATGATTCATAATTTACAAGCTAGGATTAGAAATCTCTATATCTGATTGTTGATAAGTAAGACCATCTTCGTTTTGAGGTGTATAAGTATCAGATTGCATTGCATCCACAGTCCTAACAGTTTGAGGTAGAGACTTCATTGATGACTGAATTACGCTAGATCCAACTTTTAATCTTCCGTAACCTATTGGTAATGGAGAACCCTGAGCGGTCAAATTAATTAGACTACTACTAAACATTAAAGATTTACTGTCTCCACCCACAGTTTGTTCACCACCATCAATAGTACCCGGGTCCATAAGAGCATATTGTATAGCCGTACTAACCAACATAAGAATAATTGATATGCCGAAATCCGCAGCGCCTACAATAAAAGGCACAAAGTCTATCTCTTTAGGATTTTTTTTGTCTAAAAAAGTCTTTTTACTTAGTCTTTCCTTGTTTACAATAATTTCGTAAGTAAAACCCTGTTTCTGTAAATCCATAACAGTCTTTCGGAAGCCTCCCCTATTAACATCTATAGCCCTGATTACGTCTCTAGGCTTATCTATGTCCATTTTGAACACTTTGCCATATTTTTGAGCTAAAATCCCATGTAATCTAATAGTTGTCATAATCCTCCTTAAACCTGTTATGTATATTTACATCTGTTTCTAGATTTTGTGGCTCATAAAGATTAAATTTTTTAGTTTCTAAACTGTATATGAGAAAGGGTATGCAGCAATTATTACACATTTTTACATCAAACTCTGAGGGCTGCTCATCCACGTTGATATGGCTATGGTATATAGCGAGCATATCAAATTTATCTTTAAAGATCAGATACTCCAAAGGGTCTAGCATGAAGTTGTTTCTGGGGTCTTCCGATATATTTTCCAAATGTTGTACTACATAACTTTCTGTTTTCTCATCAAAACCTAAAAACCCACAAATTTCTACAAACGGGTTATTATCTGAATAATCAACTATTTCTTGTAGTTTTTGTTTTAAATTCATATATTTTGTGATCCTAAAGCTTTGTAATCAAATCCGTCTGTCCCCGGGAACCCACCAAAGGGTAAAGGTTGTAGCGCGTTTTGGTTAGCTATAAACTGTTCAAACTTACCTACTGTGTAATCTAGCCTCCGTGTTTCAAATTGGTTGGTGTCGCCAAATCCTGTTAGGTGGTTATCTCCATCCGACTCATCAAGGCTAAGAAATTTACCGCTAACAGTAGCTGTAGTCATGTCGTACCACCCCTTTAAATCCGTCCTTAAAGATGACAAGTATCCTGTGGTTTCCCCATATGAAAGAGGTGCATAATCACAATAAAGATCCACACGTTTTTGTAGACCATTATCGGTCAAGTAATACTCTGAATCAGCTACACTATTAGCAGCGCCAATCCAAGTAACTTCATCGTTAGAAAGTTTTCTGCCCCAAACACAAACCTGAGCTATATCACCACCAAAACAATTTTCTTTATTTATTTGATTGACGGGATCTTCGTTTACCCCTGTAGCTTCACCAAATATAGAAAAGAAATCAACACCTAAATTAAAACGATTTGATCTCATGTCAACTTTGCTTGAGTAACTAAATGTTCCGTATTGATTTTTGTGTGGATTAACAAGTATTTCAATATGGCCTCTTGTTCGTCCTATTGAACCTCGGGAAAAACCTCTAAGAATCACACAGTGAAAATGTTCTGATGATGCTATTTTTGTGGGTATTCTTTTTGTATAGCTTCTATCATTCTTTACTTGAGGAGCCGACAACTCTAAGAAGAGACCCTTTTGATCCTCTTGACCCTGAATTGCAGAAGAAAAATGTAGGTTAGCTGTAACTCTATTTGTAAATGAGCCTGAAGTAGAAACTTCACCCTCGTCTACAGGATTAAAAAGTTTATTTGTTCTAGGTAAAGCCTTAGTAGCGAATACTGTAGGGTGCGTAAAATTGCCTGAACTATCTTCAAATTGTTTGTCTCCACGCATCCAAAGAGACACGGTCCACTCTGGTTGATTGAATACTCCTGTTACATCGGGACGTAAAGTAGCTAAAGTTGCACCCTCCTCCCCATCTAGATGTAAGTAATTAAAGCCCGTTTCCTCATCACCTAAAGATATTCTTTTTAAGCTATCACTAGTAAATCTCTTTTGACACGCTTCGATTTTTTTGCTGCATCCATCTTTTTGCCAGAAAGATGAGTTGTCCTCTGGGTGCTGACCAGAATTACCACTAACGCAAACATACCAAGTTTTATGAAAAATTGGTTCACTATCCTGTTCTCTCCCAACTATTATTCTTGAGTTTTCTAAGTAAACAGGTTCTCCAGCATTGTAAGTTTTCTCCGCTTCATAGAATAATTGACCCGTCCTTATCATTTCTTCGGTAGCATCTACCGTTACCCTTTCTCCAAGCACGTTAACGAAGGCACTTCCATCTTCTTGTTCAACAGGTTTAGCTTCATATTGGCAACCTAAACCTCTATATGTCCAATAACAGTATTTTGCATTTACCGTTCTATAATTTATGTCAAAGTTGTCAAGATCTAAAGGTAAATTAAGCTCAAACTCAACAAATGCTTTATTTTCTTGAACTTTTTGGCCTATTAAATATTTCTCTGTTGAGATTTCAGATTCAGGATTAGATAGACCGAAAGGGTTTTGACCGTCGAAGTTTACATCGTCCAAGTGTTTAACAAAAACTTTTGTTCTAGATATAGCAGCATTTTTAAAATCTTTATATTTACCCAGTAAAAAGGTAACCAACTTGTTATTATTACTTACTTTAATTTTAGGTCGAGGTAAAGTGCCATCGCCAAAAACCCCAAAACCTTCGGATTCTATAGGGACTGGTATATATTCAACGCCCTGCCAAGTAATATTTTTGCCAAACATTGAACCGCCGTGGAAATAGACAGACAGATTTGGGCTATTGGTAGTATCTGGACGCAATCTATATAACTCAACAATTGCTGTTGGCTGTAAATCCAACAAACTTCTTGCTACTTCATTTCTTCCTTCAGCCGCCATGTTTAATATTACACCTTTTCTACTATTATAACCTGTAGAAATGATAATTAAACAATTAATCCACAAAGAAGAGGCTTGGGATGATTTTAACAAATTCTGTGAAAAATCTAAACCTTTTAAGATTTTTTGCTCAGGGTCTAGAATTATGCGAGAACAGTCAATCAAGAAATATTTTGATAATTTCTGGCAAGACTGTAGCGTCTACGTTGCTAAGCTAAATAATGAAAACGTTCTTTACATATTCAATAAGGAATGCGAAAACTTTAATTTGATTGAGTTTGTATTCTCTACAAAACCCCGAAATATTAAGAAAACATTTGAAGCGGCTTATTCTATAATGGATTTTATTAGATCTGATAATCACAAATATTTTTCTTCAGTGATAAGGAGAACTTTTAAATCTGACTCATTCAAAAAATGGGTTGATAGATACGATAAAAGAGCTATAATATTTAATGATAAGGACGAAACCGTCCTATGGTATAATACAGAAAAGATGAAAAAACAGCTTAAAGTAATAGGCACAAACGATACCAGTAAGCATCTACAAGACAAAATTGTAGATTATGATATAATTAATGTAGAATCAGGTAAAAATGTTTGTGTTACTCAAATCAGTATTGATGAACAGAAGTATCTTTTTGACGGAAAGCGCGTTTCCTTGCGAGAGGGTAAGTGTCTAATTGAAGGAATGATCTCTGACGACAAAACATTTGTAGCGAACATAACTTTAGAATTCAAGCCATAATGAATCAAGAATTAGTAAAATATCGTGTATACGATAAAAAAAAGAGATATCATCACTCATACCTTTTTAAGGATGAAGCAATTAACTGTGCCAAATGCGTCTTTGGCTCAGTGAAAATTATAGAAGATGATGGGGAAAAGGAGGTCTTTAATGGTAAAAAACGAGCAAAGTAATGTCTCTGGTCAAATCTATCTTAAAAAGCGTTGAGTTGTATCTCGCCTTGAGAAACAAACTTGCGTTTTTTGAAATCACAGAAAAACACAATAAAAATAAAAATGAACTTATCGAAGAGATTGAAAAGCTACGCGCTATTGGCGACAATGAGTCCAGTGATCGTGCTGACTTCTTGCGGGGGCAGCTCCTCACCGAAAACAAGCAGTTTAAACATATATCAACCGTCTTCCTTGAAGCTCAAGGCGGGTCAGCCGATTCAGACTGAGGAAGGGGTTTACACTCCCCAAACTAACGAAGTTTGG
>MDTG01225925.1_pt1 | contig 11799 bp, 11 predicted proteins | sample 811421 | NCBI WGS metagenome assembly MDTG01 (sample SAMN05326645, study PRJNA326480) | marine metagenome | isolation source: seawater | place: Pacific Ocean: South East | collected 2011 | reverse complement strand
TCTTACATAGCTAACGAAAAGAATAGCAGATGGTTAGAATTTTAATAAAATGAAAGCAATAACAATTTTAAGCTCTTTGGAAAAATTTCTTAGGTCCGGTATAAATGCTATTTTTTATCTTTGGGCAGCAACACTTGTTGGTAAAGAATCGTTTGGTCTTTTAGTAGTTATGCTTGCAGCTCTATCATTTTTTACACCTTTACTGACAGGAGGCTTGGAGACATACTCGGTAGCTAAGTTTATAAGTACTCCTGATCAAAATAAATTGAAATATCAAATACGTGAAATTGGTTCATTGCTTTGTCTTTACTCCTTAATTTTCCTTTTAATAACATTAGGTATTTTTAAATATAATCAAATCCCAATTTTAATTTTATTAATAATGTTTCTTCCTCTCGTAATGAGTAGATTCTATGAGGTTGATCGTTATTGGGAGTTCTCTAGATTTGATATACGTAAAAATATTGTCATAGATTATGCTGGAATTTTGATTTCACTTTTTTTAAAAATACTAGTAATTAAGAGCCAGGAAAATGTCGTTGAGTATTTACTTTTGATTATTATTTTTGATATGTACTCAAACTCTTTAATAAGATTATTTCTAAGCAAAAATTTAACAAAAATTCGCTTTAAAAGGGTGCCAAAATTATTAATTGGTAGCTCACTAATGCTTATTTTTTCAGGTATTCTTCAGGCAGGTTTTTCTAGGATTGACTTGATAATGGTACCATATCTTTTTGATAACAGCATGGCAGCAGATTACGGGTTTAGTATAAGAATATTTGATCTTTTTTTAATATTATCTGCCGTTGTTGCTTCGATATTGCCTGGCTACATTAACAAACAAAGCAATCCGGACCAACTTAATTTAAAGTTAATAAAAACAAGTTTCAAGATATCTTTGGTTATAGTATTTTTGGTGGTGTTAGCGAAGACTCCAATTGAGTTCTTCATTGATAGATACCTAGAAGAATATCTATCGTCTTTTCAAAAGTTGTTTTACTTATTTCTTTTATTACCCTTTTTTTCGCTTGTCGGTTCTATCAACAATTACGTTCTTATCTCTCTAGATAAATCAAATCTTGTCATGATAAATGCAAGTATATGTTTCATCGCAAATATTATTTTAAATATTTTACTATCACCAATTTTTGGAGTTATTGGATTTGCAATTGCTACGATTATTTGCAGTTTCCTTAATTCAATTGTCCTACCATTTTTTTGCTTAAGAGCGCTTAGATTAAAGTTATGACAACTCTTATATTTTCTCACTATGGTGTTTCACCTTATCTAATTAAAACGATGCAATTTGCTAATCATACTAATCCAAATACAAAAAAAATTTTAATTGGTGATGAATCTAATAAAGACTTAGCAAGAAATGTTGGTTGGGAATGGATTGATGTTGATGGTTATTCCACGCAAAGGATTAACGAGTTCAATGATTCATTTGTGACTGTGTCAGGTAATCTCCATCAAGATATTAAAAATAACAGGAATTGGACTCATTATGTTTTTTATCGATGGTTTGTAATTGAGGAGTTACTAAATCGAATCAATATTGATGAATTTTGGCATTTTGACAGCGATACCTTGATCTTAGAAGACCTTAGCAAATATGACTATCTTCAAGACAGTCATTTAAGTATGATGCAATGCAATTCAATGTGTTTAAATGGTTTTATTAAGCTAAAAGTTGTAAATTCTTATTGTGATTCAATGCTTAAACAGTTCAAAGATGAAAAGCTGTTAGAAAAATATAGAATGGAATTCGAAATAAACAAATATTATGCTTTCACCGAAATGAGAGGCTTTCAGAATTTTTTACTTGAAGATCCTCTCCCGATAATTTCTGGTATGAAACTGTCAAATAAGTTCGTATTTGATGACTGTCTATGTCAAGACCATGGTTTTGAAACTATAACTTTGCCTGAATATAGGAAGGTAAAACAAATATTTTTTGATAGAGGTAAAGCATTTTTCATTAAAAATGGAGAAAAAGTCCAAGCAGTTACTTTAAATTTGAGTTGGTTAAGTGAAACAGTTAATAATTTAATTATCTCTGCATTAAAGAACAAGACTAAGACAACGTTTTCTGACTTGAAATTCCCCTTAACATTAAAATTTTTAGGAATTTTTAGACGTATTAAAGGGTTTTTCATTTGAAGCTGACTGCACTATTTTTAACTATCTTTATTTGGAAACTATCTCAATTAATGTTGGTTATTGTAAATCCTTACGACTACTATGATTTAAATGACTCTGTTTTGATTTTTTTAGTGGCCGAAGTTTTCCTAATACCATTCTTTGCCATTACGTCATATAAACTCAAAGACGTTCATGTTTACAAAACTGAACCAAGATCTTCGTTAAAATTTTTGAAGAAGTTTTATATTATTCCAGCTATTTTGTTTTTTATTATAATGATTTATTTCAAAATAACATTGAATGTTGGCTTTCAAGAACTCAGAAATCTGTTTTTCTTTGGTGCTGATTTCTTCATTAGTTTTTCATCATTAAATTATTTAATCTTTATATACACTGCGCTTGGATATCTTCTTCTATTTTCAGGAATTGTTTTTAAAGACCGTGAGGCAGTTTATATTGCATTGTTTGCAATGTTTCTTTTTGATGTAGCGCAAGGCGGTAGAATGTTTTTATTTTATGCATTGTTATTAATAGTAAGTGCATATTTCACTCTTAAAGAATCATCTACACTATTTAAATTTAAGCGCGATAAAGTCATATATTTAGTTTTTACATCCTATCTTGCCATAGCATTTATTAGCTTAATTACAGTTTCTAGAATAAGTGATGGTAACTCAAGCTTTGCTGAATTTTTATACTTATATTTTGTCGGTCCAGTCTATTTGTTTAGCGAGACAATCAAGGCGTCGGATTTTGCAATTGCTGTAGATGGAAGAGTTGGCATTTCTCTTATGTCTCTAGACTGGGCAATAACAGGGGTTGCTAAACTTTTTTTTGATGGATTTGAGACCTTGAATACTATTGTAGACCCGATTCTGTCCACAGGTTATTATTTTCATGATGAATATGGCATGAATGCAGCTTTTACTTCGAACCTCTATTTATTTAGCGAATTCAGCTATATAGGAACTATATTTTTTCCAGTATTAATTATTGGTGTGTCCCGACTAAAAATTCCTTTCGCACGATTTTTAATGTTTCTTCTTGTTTTTTCATACTTTATTTCCATCAGAGAGCATTTCCTAAACACTCCAATATTTTTGATAGCGCTCTTAGCATATCCTTTTTTTATTAAAAGAGTAAAATATACCTAGTTAATTAATTATTTTAAGTGCATGCAAATCTATAGATAGGGAGTTAGTATGAAAATAGCTGTTGTAGGTACTGGGTATGTAGGCTTATCTCTTGCAGTTTTACTTGCCCAAAATAATGAGGTAGTTTCTCTAGATCTAGTTCAATCAAGGGTTGATTTACTTAATAAAAAAAAATCTCCTATCGATGATATTGAAATTCAAGACTTTTTTGATAATAAGTCCCTTAATATCAAATTTACTCTGGATAAAGAGCTAGCATATTTAAATGCGGATTTTGTAATAATTGCTACACCAACTGACTATGATCCTAATACTAACTATTTCAATACAAAGTCGATTGAATCTGTTATTGGAGATGTCTTAAATATTAACTCTGACGCAACAATTGTTATAAAGTCAACTATTCCAGTGGGATATGTCGAAATTATTAGAAAAAAGTTTGATGTTGACAACATTATTTTTTCACCAGAATTTTTAAGGGAAGGTTCAGCTTTATATGATAATCTTTATCCATCACGAATTGTGGTAGGGGAGCAATCTGAGCGTGCAGAAAATTTTGCAAATTTATTGGTTGAGGGTGCAGTTAAGACAAATATTCCAGTCTTATTTACTGGTGCGACTGAGGCGGAAGCAATAAAATTGTTTGCAAATACCTATCTAGCTATGCGTGTAGCATTTTTCAATGAGCTTGATACTTATTCTGAAATTAACAAACTCAATCCTGGTCAAATAATTGACGGGATAGGTTTAGATGAACGCATTGGTAGCCATTATAATAATCCTAGTTTCGGTTATGGTGGTTATTGTCTGCCTAAAGACACTAAACAATTGTTAGCAAATTTTCGTCTTATTCCTCAAAATATTATTCAAGCAGTCGTTGAAGCCAACGACACACGAATGGATTTTATAACAAATCAAATTGCATGTCTTAAACCAAAAAAAGTTGGTGTGTATCGTCTGATAATGAAATTTGGATCTGATAACTTTCGCTCTTCTTCAATTCAAGGTATTATGTCTCGCTTGCATGAACTAGACATCGAATTATGTGTTTTCGAACCAGAATTAACTCAATTAGACTTTGATGGCCATCAAGTTGTTCAAGACTTTAATCAGTTTATATCGCAGTCTGATGTAATTATCGCCAATCGAATGAGTGCAGAACTTAAAGATGTAGCTAACAAGGTCTACACTCGTGATTTATTTGGGAATAATTAAATAAAATGAAAAAGAAAATTTTAGTTACCGGTGGTGCTGGTTTTGTTGGAAGTCACTTATGTGAGCGCCTTTCACAAGATCAAAATAATGAAGTTTATTCATTAGATAATTACTTTACTGGATCAAAAGAAAATCATGTTCCAAATGTGCACTACATAACTGGTAACACTGCTGACATATCTAAGCTTGTAACATTTAAGCCTGATATGCTTTATCACCTTGGTGAGTATTCACGAGTGGAGCAAAGTTTTGATGATATTGAAACTGTCTGGCGATATAACAAGGATGGCATTTTTTCTGTACTAGAGTTTGTTCGTAAAACAGGTTGTAAAATTCTATATGCTGGTAGCAGTACTAAATTTGGTGATGATGGGATGGGATGCTCTGCAAGCCCTTATGCTTGGACAAAAGCATCGAATAGTGAGCTTGTAATGAATTATGGAGAGTGGTTTGATGTACCCTATGTAATTACTTATTTCTACAATGTGTATGGAAGTAGGGAAATACAAACCGGGAAATACGCTACGCTAATAGCATTGTTTAAAGAAAAAATGCATGCAAACGAACCCCTGACTGTTGTCTCTCCAGGAAATCAACAAAGAAATTTTACTCACATCGATGATATTATCGATGGCTTAATTTTGGTTGGTGAGCATGGTTTTGGTGATGAGTTTGGTATCGGTAGTCCAGAAGTATTTACAGTACTTGAGGTGGCACAGCTTTTTGGTGGTGAGATTAAAATGTTGCCTGAAAGAAAGGGTAACCGCATGACGGCTGATGTGATCACAAAGAAAACAAAGGCGCTTGGATGGGTATGTAAAAAAAATCTATCTGACTATATTGAAACCTTAAGACTTAAGGATTGGATGTAGTTTATGAATCAAACTATAAACTTTATTCCTACACAACCTCTAAGGACAGCAGTTTTATTCTTAGTCTTTAATCGTTTAAATACAACCAAACAGGTTTTTGATGCTATTAGGCAAGCGAAGCCTCCTCGTCTATATGTTGCAGCTGATGGAGCACGAGCTAAGAAAGATGGGGAAGCTGAAAAGGTTCAAATTGTTCGAGATTATATACTTAAAAATATAGACTGGGAATGTGAAGTAAGAACACTTTTTCAAGAAAAGAACTTAGGCTGTAAATATGCTGTTAGTGGGGCTTTGACTTGGTTCTTTGAGAATGAAGAACAAGGTATCATTCTTGAGGATGATTGTCTGCCGGTCCAAAGTTTCTTTTGGTTTTGTGAAGAATTGTTGGAAAGGTATAAAAATGATATGCGCATATGGCACATTTCAGGCGATAATTTCCAAAATGGGATTCAACGTGGTGAAGCAAGTTATTATTTTTCAAAATTTGTGCACATTTGGGGCTGGGCTACATGGGCCGATAGGTGGTCTTCATACGAGGTGGATTTGAAGACACTAGAATCATTCACAGCACAGAATAAGATTACTGCACTTTTTAGTGAAAAAAAAGAACAACAACATTGGCTTTCGCTTTTTAAAGAACTGTCCAAAGGTAAAATTGATACTTGGGATTATCAATGGTTTTATACTGTTTTATCTAATAGTGGACTAAGTATTATGCCTAATAAGAATTTAATATCGAACATAGGTTTTGGTGCAGATGCTACCCATACTAAAAGTTTGGATTCACAACACTCAAAGATTCCTACATCTGAATTATCAAAAGAATTACAGCACCCTTTATTCATCTTGTATGATGTTGATGCAGATATGTATACCAAAGAGAAAATGAACATGATTTATGATGGTTTTGTTCTTAAATTTAAAAGATTTTTAAGGACCCTTATTAAATGAATTGCAAAATATGTGGAACATTCAATCAGGTTTGTTTTGGAGGAAAGATTCTTGGTAAATACGATATCAAATATTATCACTGCTCCAACTGTGGTTTTGTTCAGACTGAGGAACCTTATTGGTTGGATGAGGCTTATTCTCGCTCAATCAATGTATCAGATGTAGGCTATATGATGAGAAATATTCTTTATGCCAAGCGAATGTCTATTCTGTTGTATTTGCTATTTGGTAAGAATGGAAAGTATGTAGATTACGCTGCCGGTTATGGTGTGTTTGTACGTTTGATGCGGGACATTGGCTTTGATTTTTATTGGAATGACAAATATACAGAAAATATCTTTTCCTATGGCTTTGAATGGTCGGAAACATCAAGAGTAGATGCGATAACATTATTTGAGGTTTTTGAGCACTTCGACGATCCTATATCTGAGCTTAAAAGTTTATTAGAAGTTTCTGATACGATTATTTTTTCAACAACGTTGTTGCCTAACCCTATTCCAAAAACTGAGGACTGGTGGTATTACGGATTAGATCACGGGCAACATATTGCTTTTTATTCTACAAACACCTTTGCCTATATTGCAGACAAATTCCAACTCAACTACATCAGTAATGGTCCCTTACACGTTTTGAGTAGGAAAAACCTGTCATCATGGAAGTTGCATGCATCTATGTTTAGTAAGCTTGGTTTACACAAGCTTGTTGAGAGGAAAATGACATCAAAAACATTGTCTGATTACGAGAGCATGTCGAAAGAATCAACGTGAAAATAGCATTTGATTATCAAGCGTTTACCATGCAATCTTATGGTGGTGTATCTCGTTATTATTCTATAGTTGCTGATCAGCTTCTAAGAAAATCAGAGGATGTAAGAATTTTCGCAGGGATTCACAAAAATAGTTATCTTACTAACTTACCTGATGGAGTCGTTAAAGGAAAAAAAGTAAGCAAGTATCCGATTAAAACCGATCGAGTATTTCATTTGATAAATTATGGGATTAGTCAAATGAGCATGAAGGCATGGAGGCCTGACATTGTCCATGAAACTTATTATTCAGCTTTGCCCACATGCAACATGCAGTCTATTCGAGTTACTTCTGTTCATGACATGATTCACGAATTATTTAGTACTCAATTTTCTAAATATGATACTACTACTCAGAGGAAGATGAAGGCTTTTGATAGGGTTGACCATATTATTAGCGTTTCTCAAAATACAAAAAAAGACTTGATTAAGCTATTCAATATAGATGAGTCGAAAATTTCTGTGGTTCATCTAGGAGTTGATCAGGAATTATTTGGCACTAATAATATTAACAGCCAATTTAAGGATCAATCTTATATTTTATTTGTTGGATCTCGTGATGGTTACAAAAATTTTATTGGCTTTTTAAAGGCCTGTGCAGCTTCAAAAGTTATTAAAAATCAAATAATAATTATTGCTTTTGGTGGAGGTCAGTTTAGTCAGTATGAAGAATCAATTATTGCTAGTCTCGGTTTTCTTGATGGATATGTTGTTCAGATGAATGGTAATGATGAAATTTTAGCGTCTCTTTATGCGTCTGCTATTTGCCTTGTGTTCCCATCTTTGTACGAGGGCTTTGGTTTACCTCCCCTCGAGGCTATGGCCGCTAAATGCCCTGTGGTTTGCTCTAATACAAGCTCCATGCCAGAGGTTATAAATGACGCTGGTATTTATTTTAATCCAAATAGCTTGGAAGAAATGCGCTCAGCGATAGAGTCAATTATTACTGATGAGGAGTTGCGTGACAATATCATTACTCTTGGCCTTCAAAATATAAAAAATTTTTCTTGGCAGAAATGTGCCGATGAAACATTAGATATATATCAAAAAGTAACAGGTAAGACGTAAAAGATCATCTATAATTTATTTTGTGAGCGTTAATGTTAATTCAGGTATTGCAAAATTACACATAAGGATCGTTCTTTTGTGCACTCTAGGAATAGTAAATAAAATCAAAATTTACAAAAAATGCTAAAAAAACCAAAGGTAAAGAATGAGTAAATTATTATCAATAATTACCGTAACAAGGAATGATTTGCATGGATTGAAGTCTTCATTTCAATCAATCTCCAATCAAAACTGTTCGCCTGATGATTTTGAGTGGATTGTAATAGATGGTGACTCCAATGATGGTTCAGTAGATTACCTTCAAAACCTTAGTCCAGATTTTTACTATACCTACATTTCAGAAAAAGATAGAGGTATTTTTGATGCAATGAATAAGGGAGTTAAAAGAATATCAGGGCAGTATTTGTTATTTTTAAATGCTGGAGACATCTTAAAAAATGACTATGTGCTAACTAATATTTTTCCTTATTTAAAAAAAGAATCGTCAAAGATAGTTGCTGGAACAGTAACTTGTAAATGGAAAGATTTGTCATCAAATATAAAATGCTTACCATGGATACCTCATCAGACAGCATTTATACACAGATCATGTTTTAGAGATCAGTGCTATGATAGCGACATGAGCTTTTATGGGGATTTAAAGTTTTGGATGACTTTAAAAGCTAAAGGACTATTTTTTCCTGAACGAGTAGATATTGAGGTTGCTGAATTTTATATGGGTGGGGTAGGCAATAACCCGAGAAATATTTTCAAGCGTTTAAAAGAAAGAAACAAGCTAGGCATAGCGTTTAATGAACCCTATTTAAAAGCAATTGCCAGAACTCTTGTATTTGTATCACTTTACTTTACTTGGAAGGTTTTGGGTTTACGTTATTATTACAAATTAATCATGGGAACAAAAAACTAATGTTAAAAAAAATTGCAACAATATTTTATTTCTTAGGATTTGATCCTAGAAAGACATTTTATAGCATTAAGGGCTTGCCTTATTTCATACGTGATTTATTTCTTCTTTTTAAAACCAAACAAAAGGATGAAATGAAAATAAAATTGTTTCCAATTCTTCCTGAGCGATTCGACTCGAGTGGAATAGCTAAAGGGCATTACTTTCATCAGGATTTATGGGCCGCTAGAAAGATTAGCTTGTCTTGTCCAGATATGCATATAGACGTTGGTTCTCGTATTGATGGATTTATCGCTCATCTTCTTGTTTTTATGGATGTTACTGTTTTAGATATAAGAGACTTGAAAAGCAATGTAAAAGGACTAACCTTTAAGAAGGCAAACTTAATGGACGCTAAATCTTTTGATTTTGAGCAAGCAGATTCGGTATCATGTTTACATACTTTAGAACATTTTGGACTTGGAAGATATGGCGATCCCTTAGATTTGGAGGGGTGGAAGAAGGGTATTCAAAACCTTGCATTGATTGCTAAAACAGGAGGAACTTTATATTTATCCATGCCAGTTGGGAAAGAAAGGATAGAATTCAATGCTCACAGGGTATTTAGTCCGAATACAGTTATTGTAGAAGTTGAAAAACATGGTTTTACTTTGACTTCATTTTCAATGGTTGATGATTCTGGAGACTTTAGCGAAAATGTAAATCCGAGTTGTGCTGAAGCATTTAATTATGGTTGTGGGTTATTTGAATTTCACAAGACCGGTGTTGGAAAGAAAAAAGATGAAATCCAACTTAAATAACAATATCAAAAAAACTATTTCTGATCTAAGTGAACACAACAAATATTATAAATAACTGGGATATAATAATTGTAAGGCCATATGTGACTCTTCCTGATGAAGGTGCTGGCATAGATCGTTATATAAGCCTTCACAAAAAAATTAATGATCTAGGTTTTAAATGTTTGCTTATATCTTCCACTTTTCATCACAATAATAAAAAGCATCGTACTCAAAATTTAAATCAATACAACAATATAGTATTTATTGAATCAGGATCTTATTCATCAAATCATTCATTTTCTAGGGTGTTTTATGAATTTTATTTTATGTTAAGAAGCTATTTCTTTTTAAGAAAAATAACATCAAAGGCAGTCTTAATTGGCGAACCAGTGTTTGGCTCCACCCTTTTTGCGTTCTTAATGAAATTTAGGAAAAGTATACTTATTTGCGATGTCATAGATTTAATACCTGAAGCTTTGAAAGTAAAAATCCGATTAAATCTCTTATACCAATCTATCTCAATACCTTTGCGCCTAATTAGAAGTTTTAGACTTAAATTTTTATCTGACTATGTTTCGGTTGTCTCAGAAAGTTATAAAACAATATTAAACTTAGAAGACAATAAATCAGGTGTATTTTATTGGGGGTTAAATAAAATTAATGTATCTATTCCTTTAAGAGATAATAAAGTAAAAAGAGTTGTTTATGCTGGCTCCCTAGGAGATGGATATGATGTTGATATTCTGATAAATCTTGCAAGAAAAAGAGATGATATCCAGATGTTTATAGCTGGATCTGGACCAAATGCTTCAGCATGTATAGAAGCTGATAAAAAAGGATATCTAACTTATTTGGGGCAAGTTGGAGAAAAAGAATTACATGAGCTTTATTTAAACTCCGACATTGGTATATTGCCTTATAAAAAAAATTCAGCTGTCGCAATGCCGATAAAGTTCTTTGATTATATTAAATATAATTTACAGATTTTGACTAGTCTCGACTTAGAATCCACTGAAATTATTTTAAAAAATCAAATAGGGTGTAATTATGAGCCTGAAAACCTAAATTCATTATCTAAAGCTCTTGATATAGTAGTTAAGCAGCCTTGCTCTAAAGATAATTTTGGTTCTCTAAAGGATTTCTACGATTTAGATAAACAATATGATAATTTTTCAAAAAAGATTATGCTCTTAATTTCCAAATCATCATGAAAAAAAATAAGACTATTTGGCTGTTGGGAGGATTTGGTAATGTACTTTTCCATTTATTTTATGCTTTTTTACTTCGACAGCATGGCTTCAATGTTTCCATAAGTCCAATTCTTACTGAGCATAATTTACTTATTCGTATTTCAGGCTGGACTGTCCATAAGCCAATTTATAAACGCTTTTGTGATGGATATAAAATAGTTCGTCCTTTTTGGGGTTATGCCATTCCCCCGCTAATACATAAAAAGTTAGGTTTGAACATTGGAATACCCTTTATTAACAATAAACAGCATTTTATTCCTCCAACTAAAGGAGAAAACTTGTTTGGATACTTTCAAAATAAAAATCAAATAGCACAGCATAAAAGTACTTTTATAAGATTCTGTACTAACGTTTCAAAATTATTACCAGAAATAGATCATCAAGACTCTGTAGTTCACTTTAGAGCTGGTGACTCTTTGATTGCAGAATCTCACACTAATTATTATCAAAAGGTAAAATTTTTAATAAAAGATACTCCTGTCACTATAGTTACCGATTCTATAAAGTCAGCTAAAGAATTTTTTGGCTCAGGTAAAAATATTAAATATCTAAGCTCTAATGATCCATTTATTGACTTTGTAACTTTAGCTAGTGCAAAAGTAATATTTTGTGGGCCCTCAACATTTTCATGGTGGGCCATGCACGTAAGT
>MDTG01132620.1_pt1 | contig 11800 bp, 12 predicted proteins | sample 811421 | NCBI WGS metagenome assembly MDTG01 (sample SAMN05326645, study PRJNA326480) | marine metagenome | isolation source: seawater | place: Pacific Ocean: South East | collected 2011 | reverse complement strand
TCTTAATTGTTCAATAGTATAACATCTTGCATAATGAATATTTACTCCAGACTCATCTAATTTACATTCTTCTTTGTTTATAGTATTGGTTTTGCTTTTGTATGGTTCCCCACCAATTTTGTATGTATAATAGTAACTAAAAGAACTAGTAATATTTTCAACATTCAAAATTATATTGCGAACTTGTTGGATTTGGATAGTTCCCAAATCAACTATAATAGTTCTATTTGAAGAATCGCTATCAATTGTATAACAAAAATCGCCCATTACAGGATTAAAATCTGTAGGTACAACTTCGGAAAATATAAGATGAAGTTGAAGATTAACAGCAACAGTAGATAATATTGTTCCAATGAAATTACAAAATACTGTTGCTATCATACCACCATCTGGAATATGACCATTTGCACCATTTGCATATTTACATAGATCATAAAGTAGGCCACGTTTTAGATTATATCCAAAACCAAAAGTATAAATTGGAGAAGTAAAATTCATTGTTTTACGGAGTCGTTTTAGAGTTTCAACTTCTCCTCGAGCAGGAGAAATATTGGGAGCACCATCTGTCAATATCATAATGTGACCATTTCTAGTTTTATCATCTCTACCATTTAACATTCCAATTGCACTATCCAGAGCACCCCAAATATTAGTCTGACCATGTGGTTTAATATTTTTAATCCGCTCCATAGCATTTATATTATTTCGTTCTGTCATTGGCATAAGATTAAATAGAGTAGTAATTGTATTATCAAATATGATTAACCCTAATCTGCTATTTTTATCAAGGGTACATGCAACTGTTTTTGCAGCATGATTTACAATATCCTGAATAGATAGGCCATTTTCAAGATTATTGCCATCACTATCTTTGGCTTGAACTGCCAGGTTCATTGAACCAGAATGATCAATGACTAATACTACATCTTGTGGGAGATGATCATTTTCTAGACCGGCCATAGATTCCTGGTTAACATTAAAAGTAAACATGAGATTATTTTTAGAATTTTTAGAGACACTATGATCAATAATTACTTTGTGTGAAGAGATTTTTGGTTTTGGTATTGCGTTTTGTAGAGATGAAATATCTCCAAAAGCATTTGAATGATATTTATCACAAAGAAATCGAATACTAGCATTTACTCTGAGATCTGATGTAGTCATATATTCGCGAGTAATAGGAGATTCACACTTAATACTTAAAGCCCTAATAATAGCCTCTCTTTCATATGTTTGTCCATCTGTTCCTTGGACCGGGTCTTTCATTACTTCTCCTGTAATTGGGCAAGTAATAGAATCAATTATACTAGATAATTCCATATTAGAAGTAATATTATTAATAGATAAATGTTATGGATATTTTAAAAATTAAATATTTATTATATCAATTTTTTTTCAAAATAAAAATAAAAATAAAAATAAAAATAAAAATAAAAAATTGACAATAAATATTTTATAATTTTTAAAGATATAAAAATTATAATTATAATAGTTTGAAATGTTGCTACTTGAATACCTATTCAGTTATATTTTGGGTTACTCGAATGATTATTTTGATACATATAAAAAAGTATTAAAGTTTGTTCCAACGGTAAAACAAAATATAACCAATCAAGTAATTAGTCTTGATGATGTTCTATTATGCAAAATTTCTAATTTTGTCTATACATGTAATAGATCAAAATTTATTGTATCATTATCTGGTGGTGTTGATTCTATGGTTTTAGCAACAATTATTAAATATCTAGGCAACGAAGTTGTTGCAGTACATATAAATTACAATAATAGACCAGAAACAAAACAAGAAGAAGAATTTTTGGAAAAATGGTGTTTCTACAATGGAATCAAATTATATATAAAAAGGATTAATGACGTCAAAAGAGCATTAACAAAAAGATCGGATTATGAAAAAATTACAAGAAAAATTAGATTTGATTTTTACAAAGAAATAATGCGAAATGAAAATATTGATCAAATTCTTTTGGGACATCATAAAGATGACATTGTTGAAAATATTTTTGCAAATGTATGTCGTGGGCGTAATATTCTGGATCTGGCAGTAATCAGACCAACATGTGTAATTGAAGGGGTAAATATTGCCCGACCGATGCTGGATTTTTATAAAGATGATATATATCTGTTTGCCAGCGTTTTTCAAGTTCCATATTTTAAAGATACAACACCAGAATGGTCTGTTAGGGGGAAATATCGTAATAATATTTTTCCATTATTAGAAGATACTTTTACAAATAATATAAAGGATAATTTAATTGGACTTAGCAATCAATCGGACCAATGGAATGAATTGATACAGAAGAAAATTACAGGTCCATTTATGAAAAATATAAAATTTTGTGATAGTAGTAATATTTGTGAATTTAATGTAGAAAATTATAATGATTATCCGATGGCATTTTGGACTACTATTTTTAGTAATATATTCTTCCATTATGGCAAAACTTCTCCATCACGAAGGGCAATTCAGACTTTTATGAATAGTATTAAGACAAAAAATGTATGTTATATTTCGCTTTCAAATTTATGTAAATGTTATAATAAAAATTACAATATTAAAATTAATTTTACTTAATATAAATAAGTAAATAAGTAAAAATGACACCTATATATTTAAAACGACTACGTAGAGAAATAAGAATATTTGTTGATAAAGATAATTACCATAAATATAATGAAAATGTTCAAAATTTTTTTAATAATTTATTTTTAACTGAGTATGAATGTGATACAAATAATAATAATAGAACATTGATTGATTTTAAAGATACAAACAATAGATTATTATTAACATTAAAAATACCAATAGATTATCCATTTAAATCATATGAAATAATCTACAATAATATAGTAAATCGATTAAACAATAAAAATTCGTATTTTAAAAACATTGGTTTATTAAGCGAAAAAAAATTGTATGATCCAAAAATTCTAGCCTTTTTTTATAGATTACAATATGGTCTAAAGCCGCGATTTTTAAATCTAGAAGAAAATGCATGTTATTGTTGTAATAGTTTGGGTTGTTCGCATAATTGGAGTCCTTCATATACTTTTGAAAATGTATTATTGGAATATTTGGAAATTGAATTTATAGCAAAATATAGAAAACCATATAATTATCTATCTATTCTCAATACATATAATAATATGTTTAAATATATTGATAAATTACCATTAGAAATTCAAGATAAAATCTTCGAATAAAATTATTAAAATTATTTCTACTGGTAATATTAGTATTATTTCTCAAATCTGTTGAACCATTTTGACGTGTGATGGGAGGTGGCATTAAAGGAAATATGATATTTAACATATTAATTGTATATTTGTATCGATATGTTATCAATATACAATTAATATATTATCAATATGTTGTTATTTTGTTATATAAAAAATTTATATTAAAATCAATTTTTTTTCTAGTTCTAGTTCTAGTTCTAGTTCTAGTTCTAGTTTTAGTTCTAGTTCTAGTTCTAGTTCTAGTAAAATTTATATATTTATCTATATATTATGAAATATTTATGGATTTATCTAAGTATAATTGCATGTATTCTAACTGCTGTTAAAGTAATATTTTTAAATTATGTTAGCCTGGAGAAAATAAATAGTTATTTGGTATTGGCATTGGTCAATATCCTGGTTGGTATATTTTCACTTGTATATGTAGTTTATAATTTTAATATTATACATAAAATTTGTAATAATTATAATTATTTTTTAATATTTTTTACATCTTTTGTTATTTTTATCACGACATTTTTGGTAATATATATACTTAAAATAACACCCAATATGTCCTATACCCATACCATAATAAATTTAAACATAATTTTTACTATTATTGCAAGTTATTATATATTTAATCAATCTATCAATTATAAAACTGTTATAGGAATGATTATATCATTAATTGGTATTTTAATAATGATATATTATTCGAGCAATTAATATACATATCTATCATCATTATAAAAATTTATTGGGTTTTTAAAATTTTCTGTTTCTGTTTCTGTTTCTGTTTCTGTTTCTGTTTCTGTTTCTGTTTCTGTTTCTTCACTTGATACAGTATTTTCTCTATAAAAATCCTTATTTGTATTTTTTGCTTCTGATTCTGATTCTGATTCTGATTCTGATTCTTTTTTTGCTTCACCATGATTTACAAAATTATAAATTTGTTCAGATAACCAATTGGAATATTCATCAAGATTATCTTGATCTCTATTATCACTACCTCTACTTAGGGTAGCATGCATTAAATCACTCCATAATGAGTCCAAAATATCACTATGTCCATAATCTTCCGCACTAATTTTTTCAATATTTAAATCTGGATTATTTTTTTGAAATTTTTTAATATTTAATGCAAATGCAGGAATAAATGGAATTTCTAATTTTGGAAAAATAGAACCTTTGTAAGATTTTTCAGCATTTAAAATTAGTATTGATTCCAAATATTTGATAGTATTATCTTTTTTGCGATCCAAAAAACCAAAAGGGCTAATTTTAGTTAATCTACTATTGTCAACTGGATCTAAAAATATTGCTTTTTTAATATTTTTTTGTTTTTGAACAGTTAGAATTGCATTTACATAACCGGATGAATGTGTTAATGGAATAATTTCTCTATATTCATCTCTAATATTATATAACATTTCTATTGTTGCATCATTATTATTTGTTACAACACTAACAGAAAAGTTATAATTATTGAGAGATCTAATAAAATTACTATAAATATCTGCAGGAATTAAAGAATTTGCTCCAGTATAAAAAACAATAGCATTCATATCCTTCTTATCCAGTAATTTTGGTTCATAAACTTTTATTATTTGTGAATTATAATCATATTTATAACTATTTATTGGTACATTTAACATAAAACCGGGGACATTCTTGAACGCAAATGCAATAAATAAAAGAATAAATTTCATAATTATTATTTATTATTTATTTGTTTATAATAAATAATAAATATTTATTTTTAATAAGTTTAAAAATATTATTTTATTTAATCTTATATTATTTAAAGTTTTAAATGTCTAAAATTCAATTTGATATGGAATATCATAAAAATTTTTTAAAAGAGAATGGTTATACAATAATTCATAATGTTTATAATGATTCAGAAATTGCCGAATATTGGAATGAATTTAACAAATGGCATGAAAATGTACCCAAATTAAGAGATATGCACAACACTATAGATTTTAATGGTATTTATAAGCATCATCAGGTGGGTCATCAGAGATTTGCCTGGTTAGCAAGAACAAATCCCAAAATTATAAATATTTTTAAGGAATTATGGGATACGAGTGAACTAGTTTGTAGTTTCGATGGATGTTGTTATTATTCGAGAGATTATATAGGAGAACCCTCTTATTGGACACATACGGATCAATCTTCAAGAAAAAAAGGTCTCCATTGTTATCAATCATTTTTGAGTTTGACCAATAATAGCGAACGTACTTTAATATTATATAAAGGAAGTCATTTATTACATGAAGATTATTTTGATACTATGGAAATAGATGAACCGCGTGATTGGAATATATTAGACAAAAATTATGTTGATAATTTAATAGAGGATCAACTTTATCTGGATGTAAGTGCTGGAGATTTAGTCGTTTGGGATTCGCGTACATTTCATCAAAATACTTGCGGAACACCTACTTGCATTGAAGAGAGATTAATACAATATTTATGTTATTTACCAAAAAATGGGGAAGGTAACAATATTAAACAACAAAATCAAAGAAGAAAATATTTTGAAAAATTGCGTACAACCAGTCATTGGCCATATCCCATGAATGTTGTTCCCGAACAACCAAATGCATATAATTATTATAATCCTGATTTTCCAATTTTTATTGATTATGATTTATTACCTAAACCATATTTAGATGATATTAAAGAAGAAATTGAAAAAATGTTATAATATCTAATATCTAATATCTAATATTAAAAACATTATATACCTAATATATAATGTTTTTTGGAATCAATAGCAATCAATTTTTGAAGTTTTTTTATAATGCGCTTTTAACTGGTATGCCTAGTTTAACATATAATCCCATTAATAAAAATATATTACATTCTCCATTTACAGTTGATGAATCATCTACATATATTAATTATAAATTAAACAATGAACAAATATATGCTATTAACAATTTTTTAAATGAAAATAATAATTTGACTCTAGTAACATCGTCTTTATTAAACGAAAATAGCAAGGATTATTATTTAAGCATAAATATTTATAATTGTAGTTCTCCTATTTTTGAATTTATAAGTAAAGAACCTGCTACCAGATGTGAATTAAATGTATATGTCAAAGATAAAGATGATAATAAAGCTACATTAATTATGGATTATGAATCGAATATTTTATCACTAGATCCTACTAATCTATTTAAAATGGGAGGTAATATAAATTTTAAGGAAAATGATGAATATATTACAGGTTTTGTAGATAGTAAAAATTTTATGTTAGATTTTAATTATAATAAATATTTAAATACAATTGTGGATAGCAGAGTTAGTAGCAATTTGGTAAAATTTACAGATAAAATTTATTATCCTAACGGATATTATGATAAATTATATTATGATTCAAGTCTAATTCATAATAAAATTATACAAGTAAATGATTATAGAGTGAAATTTAATTTTTTAAATATAGATTTTACCGATATAGATAGTGTATTTTATTTTGAAGACAAAATTAGATTTGTAGGAGGGTTATGGGAAAATTTATATAGTGTATAGTATAGTGTATAGTATAGTGTATAGTATAGAGTAGAATCAATTATATAAAATTTCGCTATATCTATTTCTGGTATGTATTCTAGATAACGAATTAGTATTTAGTTGAAAATTATTTGATTGAAAATTGTCAAATTGATAATGATTAAATTCATCATTTATATCTTCAAGAATAGTATATAATTTATTATTATTTGTATCTATATTTCTATACCTATTTAAATACCTATATCTATATAGAGAATTATCTAAAATTAATGAGTTTTGTATAATTGATGTTGTCGAAATTGGAATAGAATTTATAGCATCTTGACATTTTATTATTAATTTTTTTTCTGTAATGTTTTTTTTTCTACACGAGGGACAAGTACTTTTTGTAGTATACCATTTTTTAATGCAATCAATGTGAAATGTATGATTACATTTTGTTTGAAAAATATCTTTTATAATACTATTTAAACAAATAGCACAAATATTTTCTTCTGTCATTTTATTTATTTTTGTTTAAGTATTTAAATTATTTAAATCAAATATTTAAATTAAATTATTTAAATCAAATATTTAAATCAAATTATTTAAATCAAATATTTGATTTAAACATTTTATTGGTGTATATACGATAAATTGTATAAATTGCAAAAATTATAGTAATAAAATGAACTATCATAAATAAGTAGTTAATCAGTAATATTTCATTTACATTATTGAATTTCTTTAATTTACTATATTCAATTACACTATTATATAGAAAATAATTTAATATACTTGAACATATTAATAAAAATAAAGATACTATTACCATTCCTATTGTATAGATTTTATTTTTATCCCTATAAAATCTAGAATAACCCAATGCAGCAAAAGAAACTGCTGTAGTTAATGCTACATTTCTAATTGTTGTTTGGTAAAACATCATTAAATCTTTATAAGATTCAAATTTATTTGTTTTATTATCAAATTGTTCCAAATAAAACATTATATATATTAATTATATTAATTTTATTAATAATATTAATTTTATTAATAAAAATATTTGGAATATTTGGAATATTTGGAATATTTGGAATATTTGGTATATTTGGTATATTAGTTATAACAAAAATTTAGGTTTAAAACTATGATGATTAATAATAATAATGTTTATTAATAATTTTAATAATTTTATATCAAAAAAACCTATAATTAAATTACGAGCAAATAGATTAATAACTTCTAAAGTAATTTCTAATAATATTTCCAATAATATTTCCAATAATATTCTCAATAATATTTCTAATAATATTTCTAATAATGTTTTCAACAACAATATATTTTATAATCCAATAATTGGTAGTAATTTGGGTATACCATTAAATTTATTACAATATATTTCAACCTCTACCTATTTTGGAGAAAATATAATTGATTATAAATTAATTAGTCTACAATTTGCAATTGGTATATTTACATATGGTACAGATAGACTTTTGGATGCAATAGATTATGGAAATGATAAAAATGAGAAAAATGATAAAAATGGTACAATATACTCTATTGAAAAACAAAACTATTACCAATACTTATTAAAAAATATTTATTTAAATTACTGTATTATAGTTTCAAGTTATATTTATATAGTTTATTTATTATATGACCATGAAAATACATATTTTTCTCTGGCATTATTAACTTCAACATTGGGATATAAATATTTTAAAATAAAATTTGGTTATTTAAAAGCATTATATATTGGTATTTTTTGGACAATTGGAACTACAATATTACCAATAATTTATTATGAAAATAATTATAATATAATAAATAATCCATCTATTTATTTGCCAATATTTTTATCTATGTTTGCATCTAGTAATTTATTAGATATAAAAGATATAGATGAGGATAAAAATGATAATATATATACATTACCGGTTTGCTATGGAGAAAATATTTCAATCTGTTTGAGTCATATAAGTATTTTATTTGCATTATTAATTTTTATGAATAATGAAAATTTTTATAATAATATATTTGTTACTTCTCTATTTGAATTGCAGACATTAAGTTTGTTTTTTATAAATTACAAAAAAGAATAGGTATTAATTAATAATTAATAGGTAATAATTAATAATTAATAGGTAGGCGACAACTAATGTTTTATATTTTCCAATAATAATATTTTATTAATCAAAATTTCATTATTTAAATATAAATCATGTATGGTGTGTGTAAAAATGTAACGAATAAATATTTGTATTAGAAATAACATAAATTCCCGTAAATTATTTTTTTTGAATATTTTTTCACAAACATAAAAATATATAATACTTAATATAACTGATTCTTCATCATTTATATTATAAAAGTCTTTATCATTAATATAATCAAGCATAATGTTATTAAAAGTTTTTTCTATGTTTTTTTGATTTTTAATTGTTATTATTTGTTCTTTCATAACAATTGGATTATTTTTTTTTTTAATTGGGATAATTGTTTGTATAAATGGAATATTGTTTGTATTTTTGTTTGTTTTGTTTATATTTTTGTTTATATTTTTGTTTATATTTTTTTTATTTACCATTTCGGCTATATTTGCAGGAGCAGATTTAACTCTCCTCATTTACAAATTCTAGTATTATTATATTATAATAATTTATTATTAATATTATTAATAATAATGTTATTAATATTATTATTAATAATGTTATTAAATACTATTATAAATATTCAATTTTTTTATGTAATTTAATTTATGAATATATAAATTCCTGATAATATTGTAAAAATTCCAAATATTTTTTTCAAAATATTTTCATTTATTGAAATTGTAAAATTTGCCGACATGGAAGCAAATATAGTAAACATTAAAGCCATATATAATGCTGCAAATACATCTACATTATTTGATTTATAAAATTCTATAGCAGCAAATATACCAATGGGGGGTAATAGCATAAATAATGAAGTTCCTATTCTTTTTTTGAGAGATCCCAATAGACCAAAAAATGTTAGTAGGGGCACTATTAATATTTCAGCACCCCCTCCAATTATTCCAGCACTTAATCCGGTAATTATTCCAATAATTGTTAAACCTAAATAATAATTCATTATAATAATAAGTTATATATTATAATAATGTTAAAATAATAATGTTAAAATAATAATGTTATATTGGAATAAAAAAATCAGACTCTAATCTAATCTACTTCTTCTATATTTGGCCCCCCATTACTTGTTTCATCGCTTGCATATGATTTTGGCATTCCGCCTGGCATTCCGCCTGGCATTCCGTGTGGCATCATTTTTTCTTGTAATGGTTTAATTGCTTCCTGAAATTCAGAAAGTTTTCTATCATATTCTTCCTTGTGGGCCATTTGGTTGTTTTCTAACCAATTTAAATTTTCTTCAATAATATTTGTTAAACTTTCTTTTAATTCATCATCGATTAAAGATGATATTTTTTCATCATTTAGAGTTGATTTGATTTGATAAACTTGATTTTCAAAATTATTACGAGTTTCAATCAATTCTTTTGCCTTTTCATCATCTTCCTTAAACTTTTCCGCATCTTCAACCATTTTATCAATTTCTTCTTTTGATAAACGACCCTTATCATTGGTAACAGTAATACTATCAGACTTACCACTTGATTTTTCACTTGCGGTTACATTCAATATACCATTTGAATCCAAATCATAAACAATTTCAATTTGTGGTGTTCCACGGGGCATTGGTGGAATACCTTGCAGAGTAAATTCTCCTAGTTTATTATTATCTTTTGTAAATTGGCGTTCTCCTTCGAAAACTTGTACTGTTACTGCTGGTTGATTGTCAGAATATGTACTAAATGTTTGTGATTTTTTTGTTGGAATTGTACTATTGCGTTCAATAATTTTTGTCATAACCCCTCCACTTGTTTCAACACCAAGTGATAATGGAGCAACATCGAGAAGCAATAGATCATCTATTTTTGAATCCTTGACACCAGAAAGTATTGCTGCTTGAACTGCTGCGCCGTAGGCAACTGCTTCATCTGGATTAATGGATTTGTTTAGGGCCTTTCCATTAAAAAAATTACTTAATTGATTTTGAATTTTTGGAATGCGGGTTGAACCACCAACTAAAACTATTTCATGTATATTTGACTTGCTTACATTTGCATCTTTAATTACTTGTTCAACTGGTTCGAATGTTTTTCTAAAAAGATCTCCACATAATTCTTCAAAACGTGCCCTTGTAATTGTTGAAACAAAATCAATACCTTCAAATAGACTATCAACTTCTAATGTCGCCTGTGTAGACGCAGATAGTGTTTTCTTTAAATTTTCACATGCTGTTCGTAACCTGCTAATTGCTCTTTTATTATTAGTTAAATCTTTTTTATGTTTGCGTTTAAATTCTGTTGTAAAATGGTGTACTAATCTTGTATCAAAATCTTCTCCACCAAGGCGTGTATCACCCGCTGTTGCTTTAACTTCAAAAATACCATCTTCAATGCTTAATAATGTTACATCAAAAGTTCCCAATATGTTATCGCAAAGACTACTAATCAATGCTTCTGTATATTTCTATACAGATCAGACTATATCTTGTTAAATATTGAATAATTTTATGCTTTAAATTATTTTTTTGATTTAAATTATTTTTATGCTTTAAATTATTTTATAAATTCCCAAATTGCCAATAATTATTTAAAATATTTTTACATTCTTTCACGTAATTTTTTGGATATATAATTATATATTTTTCATATATAGTATTATTAAATATAGATTTATTTTGTATAAATATTTCAACTCCCCTTACCTTTTCATCCCATTTTCCACTCTTTATTTGATCCCTATGCCATATATGATTATCTTTTATTTCAATTAATAATTTTAATTTAGGAATAGCAAAATCAACTCTATAACTATAAGTTTTGTTACTATTGATCCTATTATATTCAATTTTAGGACCATTGGTTAATAGAATTTTATTTTCATTACAATATCTAACAAATTTTAATTCAAATTTGGATTGATAACAAATTGTTTCATTG
>MDTG01002108.1_pt1 | contig 11800 bp, 6 predicted proteins | sample 811421 | NCBI WGS metagenome assembly MDTG01 (sample SAMN05326645, study PRJNA326480) | marine metagenome | isolation source: seawater | place: Pacific Ocean: South East | collected 2011 | reverse complement strand
GAGATCGCGATCAACACCAGATCGCGGTCGGCGAAGCTTCGAGTCGCCGTGGTGGGCGACCCTGCCGAACGAGCCTGAGGCCTCGAACCTCCGGCGATCGGGAAGCGGATCGAGACAACGGCGGCCCTCGAGGTCGCCCCGACAGCAGGGACGCTGACGACACATGACCCGAGATCACAAGCTTGCACTGGTGGTGGGCTTCGGCCTGATCCTCTTCGTCGGAATCCTCGTGACCGACCATCTCTCGGCCACCACGCAATCGGACGATCTCCTGCCCCAGAACGCGGTCACCAGCGAATGGGACCAACCGCTCACGCTCGCCGCGACGCCCCGTGCGGCGTACCGCGAGGAGCCGGTCGTGGCGCCGTCCCGCTCGGTCTCGACCGTCGCGACCCCGCCTCGACCCCGGATCCTGGAAGCGGTGATCGAACCCGAGATCAGCCTGGAGCCCGAAACCACCACCGAACGTCCCACGCCCCGGCCGTCCACCCGAATCGTTCACGTGGTGAAATCCGGAGAGACCCTCCAGGACATCTCGAAGCGTTACTTCAAGACCGTCCGGCGGTGGAGGCAGATCGCCGACGCGAATCGGGGCGTGCTCCCGGATCCCGATCGCCTGCGATCGGGCATCCGGCTCGTGATTCCCGACGCCTCCGCGAGCGGTGACACCCGTCGGATCCGGGAGGTCGTGGACGCTCGAACCTACACGGTCCGGGCCGGCGACTCCCTCAGCTCGATCGCCGGACGGGAACTGGGCGATCCGCGTCGCTATCCCGAGATCAAGCGAAGAAACCGTCTGAACGGTGATTCGCTGCAGCCGGGCCAGAAGCTCCAACTCCCCGATCGCTGAACGATCCTCGTCCGGGTTCGAACCACGCCATGTTCTGGAAGCTGATCCTCATCGTCCTGACCCTCGGCGGCACCGCATGTGGTCTCCTGGTGCTTCGCCAGCAGGAGCGTGACGTCTTCGCGACCCAGACCGTGCTTCGCCGCGAGATCAGTCGGTTGGAACACGACCTCCAGGCGAAGGCGCTCAGGATCGCGGAACTGACCCGTCCGGACGTGCTCCGCACGTACCGGGACGACGCCGCCGCGACTCGGGGGATCTCCTGGCGGCCGCTTCCCTTCGCACCGGACTTCCGACGCTCCGCGATCCGCCCCCGGGACGCCGATGCGACGACGAACGGCTCGTCGGAGGTGCGGGATTCCCCGACCCGCGACCTCGCCTCCGCCGTCGATTCCCCCGGGATCGGGAGCTGAGCCGGATGCATCGAGCCGACGAGCCGTCCGAAGCGGATCCGGAGGAGCCGCCCCTCTCCGCGGTGCAGGTCCGTGGCGAACGGGTCGCGAGACTCCTTCTCTGGGGAATCACCGCGCTGCTCGCGACGGCGTTCCTGCGAACGATCCAGCTGCAGGTCTGGCCGGACGAGACGGTGCTCTCCCTCATGGGCCGTCGGCACGCGACCGTGGCGGAGATCCGCCCGCGAGGAGACATCTTCGATCGCAAGGGACGGTTGATCGCGACCACCGTCCTCGGTCACGACCTCGGCGTGGACCCGAAGTTCCTGATGGAAGTCACGGAAGAGGTGGAGGAGCCCGTCGGGAACCCTCTGGCGTGGCTCGCCGACACCGTGTCGATGCACAGCGGCCTCGATCGGACGATGCTCGAGCGCCGCCTCGGTCCCGAGCTGGTGGTGGACGTGGCCTCGCTCATGGGGTGGGCGGCCGAGACCGGGGAGGAGGATCCACTCACGCCGCTCGCGGCGATCGTCGCTCGAAGCACCGGTCTCGACCGCATCGGGATCGAATCGGCGCTCTTCGAGGATCTCGAGGCCACCCGGGTGGTGCTCGCCGGTCCCGGCGATCTGCGGACGACCGATCTCCGGGAACTCCGTGCCGCGCTCCCGGAGGCCGCGACGCTCGAGGGCCTCGATGCCCGGTACGTCCGACTGGCACGGGCCGAGGATCTCCGGGACGTCGACCTGGCGATGCTGCGATCCGAACTTCCCTCGGGCGTGATCCTCACCGCCCGTCCGGAGCGGAGGTCGAACGTCCGGATGCTCGCATCCTCGCTGGTCGGCTCGGTCGGAGCCTACGAGCCGCCGAACACTCGATTGGGGACCGAAGGACGCCAGCGCGGTCGATCGGGCGTGGAACACGCTCGAGACGGTCTTCTCAGACAGACCCGCGGCCGCATGACGTACCAGAAGGACGCTCGCGGGCGGGCGACCGAGGTCCGCGACGGAGACTACGTTCCCGGCGACGACGGGCGGGACGTCAACCTGTCGATCGATCTCGTGATCCAGCAGATCGCCGAGAAGCGGCTCGCGGAAGCAGTGTCGGCGCACGAGGCCGTCGGCGGCTGGATCGTCGTCGTCGACCCTCGGACCGGTGACGTGCTCGCCGCCCACGACATCCTCGACAATGCCGAGGCGCGTCGACGCGGCCCGACCATCTGGCCCCCGAACGCACTCGATCCCGCCCGTGACGAACTGGGATCCGCCCACGCGCGAAACCGGGTCTGGACCGATGTCTACGAGCCCGGCTCGACGTTCAAGACGATGTTCTGGGCCTGGGCCGTCCAGCGCGGACTGGCCGGGCCGGGGGAGACGATCACCGATCGATCCGGTCGGCCGACGCCGGGCGGGGGCTTCGCCACCTCGGGACTGCAATTCTCCTACCCGGGGCAACGCGGCCTTCGCCGCGTCCGGGACGCCTACGGCAAGGCGAAGGCCGACTGGTCGACCTGCCTCGAGAAGAGCCTCAACACCGGCATGGCGATGGTGGCGCTCCGCATGGCCGACGACGATCGGAATCGCGGACTCGACGTCGGTGCCGGGATGCACGAGATGTTCCGAGGTTTCGGCTTCTCGTACCGGACCGGCATCGACATGGGCGCGGCCGAGCAGACGGGTCGAATCACACCGCGGTCCGTCGCGGATCCCCGCTCGGGTGAACGGAAGCGGACCTGGTTCCCGCTGTGGAGCCAGATCACCGTGAGCTTCGGACAGGAGATCGCCGTCACACCGCTGCAGATGGTCCGAGCGTACTGCCCGATCGCCCGGAACGACGGACGTCTCCCCGCCCTCCGGCTGGTCCGACCGGCGACCGACGGCATCCTCGCGGTGCCCACCTCGAGCGTCCTCGACCCGGAGACGGTCATGAAGACCCGGACCGTGCTGCGCAGGGTGGTGGAGAACGTCAACCGGAAGTTCGACCGGACCGAACGCGGCTACGAACTCTGGGGCAAGTCCGGCACCGCCCAGCGGGTCCGCTACGTCGCGAAGACCGATCCGGTCACCGGGGAACGGACCTGGATGCCGAACGGCTACTGGGACCGTGACGTCCACGGCACCGGCCACTACAACTCGAGCTTCATCGGCGCCGGCCCGTTCGAGGAGCCCCGGCTCATCGTCGCGTGCTGCCTCGAGGATCCGGACGTCGCCGGCGGACTGAACGTCCGGATCAACAACGGTCGCGGCTACTACGGCAGTTCCTCCGCCGGCCCGGTCGTCCTCGACGTGCTCGAGGCCTCGCTCGAATACCTCGGCGTGCGTCCCGAGGTCGACGACTCGATCGTCGCCGCGGGAGGATGACCCGCGCGACCGGATCCGCGACGCGATGCGACGCGGACCTCCCCCAGAACCCGTCGAGATGGATCAGCCGGCGTCCCGTTCGGGCGCCTCGGGCGTCGTGACGGCGGATTCCTCCACCGCGTCCCGACCCCGCGCCTCCAGCGTCTGCATCATCCAGCGATGACGAAGCGCCGCCTTGATCGCGCTCGCCCCGACCATGCCGAAGAACACCGTCGCGACGCCGTAGACGAGCAGGTACCGCGCGAAGCCGAACGCGACCGCGGCCGCCAGCCCGACCCCGATGACCACGAAGACCAGGTCGATCGTGTAGAGCACCACCACCGCCTTCTTCACGGACTTGAAGCTTCGGAGCAGGATGTGGTGGATGTGGTTCCGATCCGGCGCGGACATGGGAAGACCCGCCAGCTTGCGTCGAAGGATCGCGAGCACGGTGTCCATGATCGGGAGCGCGAAGATGATCAGGCCCGCGATCACGTAGTGGGTCTGCCCCTCGCTGCCCAGGGTCAGGATGATCACCGCGCACATGTAGCCCAGGAGAAGACTCCCCGCGTCCCCGAGGAAGATGACGGCGGGATTGAAGTTGAACGGCAGGAAACCGAGGCATGCACCCAGCAGCGCGAGCGCGAGCACCAGCCGCGATCCCGCCATCCAGTCCGGACGGGGTCCGATCCCGGTCTCCATGTGGCGTTGCAGCGCCGACGCGTCATCCGCCGTCCATCGCCCGTCGCCGTCGAGATCTTCGGAATCGATCCACCACGGTACGTTGGCCGCCACGTTTCGAGCGTCCTTGATCAGGTCCAGGGCCTCGGCACGACCGGCGGGATCGCCGGCCGAGTCCAGAACCAACTGCGCGTCCGCCTGCGCGGAGGCCGCGGCCGCGATCCAGCTGGCGCGGGCCTGCGAACTCCACGCGGTCCACGCGTCCGGATCGCTCCGATCGAACTCCACCTCCCTGACGGCCGCGATCGCGTTCGCCTCCGCAAGGTTCGGCGCCGGTCCCGATTCCGGATGATCGACGATCGCGAGGATGACGGCGACCGCGACGAAGCCCGCCGCCATGATGCCGACGGATCCGGAGAGAAGTCCGTCGAGGCCGTCGATGAGATTCGCGGCGTTGCAGGCGCCGAGCACGAGGAGGGTGATGAACACCATGCCCGCCCAGTAGTAGATCCCGTCGACGGTGTACCAGGGCTGCCAGATCCATTCGTAGGCGATCGAGGTGGTGTCGATCCCGGTCCAGACCGAGATCTCCCGCACCGACTCGCCGACCCGGATGAGGTAGGGCGTGGATCCCTCCTTGAACCATCCGCCGAAGAACGGATCGATGAGACCCCGGGTCGCCGCGGTGCCGATGTCGCTGATCGCGAGCCCGGCCGCGGCGACGAGCTGCCCGGCGATCTTGAGTCTCGGGTCCCAGTGGAGGATGTCGTCGTAGATCCCGGTCGTGAACACCGCGAACATCCCGAGCGTGATCGCGAGCGGGACGATCGGATAGTCCGCGATGATCCGATAGCTGCCGCCTCCCAGCAACGGGATCGCGTAGCTGGCGAGGATCGCCGCGATCATCCCGAGGAAGACCGCGGCGCCGCCGAGGTACGCGACCGGATAGGTGTGCACCTTGCGACCGCCGTCGGGGTGGTCGACGATGTCGAACTTCCCCGCCAGCCAGCGGACCAGCGGGACCGTGAGCAGCGTGACGATGAACGCGACGAGGAAGATCGGAAGGAACGCGTTGAGCAGCCCCATCGCGGACGGCGTGAGCGGGAACTCCTCCGCGAAGTCGGGATGGACGAGCAGGCTCCAGAACTCGAGGAGCATGCTCTCCGAACCGGCGTCGGTGACGCTGGGGATCGCCGCCGGCATCATCGTCCGTTCCCCCCCGCCGCGAGACTCGATGCGATGTCGTCGATGGTCCGCACCAGTTCGATCCGCGGCTCGAAGTCGATCGCCGATCTCACCCGCGTCAGATCGGGCTGACGAATCTGCAGATCCTCGAAACCGGTGTCGAAGACCTCCCGGTAGGAGACCGTGCGAATCTCGCTCGGGCTGTCCAGTCGATCACGGACCGTGCGGGCGAGCTCGCCGATCTCGATCGACTCGTCGCGACCGAGGTTGAACACCCGGCCGTGGCAGCTGGAGTCCTCCAGCAGCATCGGCAGCGCCGGCACCACGTCCCGGACGTCGCAGAAGCATCGGGCCTGACGACCGTCTCCATGGACTTCCAACGGACGCCCGGCGATCGCCGCCTCGATGAAACGCGGAAGCACCATGCCGTATTCGCCCGACTGCCGCGGCCCGACCGTGTTGAAGAACCGCACGACCACCGTGGGCGCCAGATCCTGTCGGTGATGGGCGAGGGCGAGGTATTCGTCGATGGCCTTCGAACAGGCGTACGACCATCTCGACTTGGTGGTCGGTCCGTAGACGACGTCGTCCTCCTCCGCGAAGGGGGTTCGAGTCCCCTTGCCGTAGACCTCGCTCGTCGAGGCGACGAGCGTGGGCACCCGGCCTCGGCGGGCGAACTCGAGCATCGCGGAGGTCTCGTGGACGTTGGTCTCGATGGTTCGGATCGGCTCCTCGACGACCAGTCTCACCCCGACCGCCGCCGCGAGGTGGAAACAGCCGGCGAAGGTCGCCGCGTCGAGCGTCGGCAGCACGTCCGACACCCGTCCCTCGATGAACGTGAGCCGTCCGTCGGCACCGCTCCGCGACGCGTCGAGGTTCCGGGCGTCACCGGTCGAGAGATCGTCCACGACGACCACCTCGGCTCCGAGGTCGAGGAGATGGTCCACGAGATGGGATCCGATGAATCCTGCACCACCCGTCACCAGGATTGTTCCGCCATCGATCACATCAGGCTCCCGTCGACGAAAGCATCGGGCGAGGATCCGGGCCGCGAGAGATCATTCGTCGTCCTGGTCGTTCGAATACTCCGCGATCGCCTCGTAGTTCCGCCGGAAGTAGCCGCCCGCGGTGTTTCGGGGTCGATTGAGCACCACGCCGAGCAGCACGCCCGAGTGCTCGCTCAACTGACGGATCAGTCTCGCGACCAGCCCTCGATGCTCGGAGAAGGCGCGAACCACCAGCACCGTCGCGTCGACCGCGTGGGCGATGCTCATGGATTCGCTGGCGACCACCAGCGGCGGTCCGTCGATCAGTACGACGTCGAAGCGCTCCCCGATCGCCTGCAGCGACCGGCCGGCAGTCTCTCCATCGAACCGCTCGATGACGCGGTTCGCGGCGGTGCCCGCGGGAACGACGGAGATCCCGTCGGAGGTCGTCTGGATGACCTCTTCGATCGAACTGGCCTCGCAGAGCAGGTCGCCGAGGCCCGGGGCCTCCGAATCGAGGCCCAGGATGGATCCGATCCGCGGACGCCGGAAGTTGGCGTCGACGACCGCCACCGATCGACCCGCCGCGGCTGCGGTCGCCGCGAGATTCAACACCACCGAAGTGGTGCCCGCATCGGGCATGCCGGAGGAGAAGAGCACGGTCCGCGCGTCGTGCTCGATCCGCGCCTTGCGGAATGCGGTCGCGAACTGGCGATAACTCTCGGCGATCACCGAACTGGTGTGGTCCCGGACCGCCGTCTCGGCCCGCGAGGCGTCGGTCGGGTCGTCCTTGAGATCCGGGATGACGCCGAGGATCCGACTGCCGGGAATGGCCGCGAGATCGTTGGTCGATCGCACCCGCTGGTCGAGCATCTCCCGAAGGAAGACCAGGCCGGCGACGACGATGAGAAGGAGCATGGTGACCCCGGGGATCATCGTGTACCACATCGGCCAGACCGGCTCGGTCGGACGCTGCACCGCGGTCACCAGCTGCACCGCGTCCGAGTCGTCGCGAAGGAAGACCGCCCGGATGTCGTCCATCTGGCGGATGATCTCGGCGCGACGCTCCTCCTCCCGCGCGAGTCGGGACTCGAGCTTCCGCAGGGAGGCGAGATTCGCCGTGGACTCGATCAACGCCTGGCTGATCACTTCGATCTCCTCCGCCAGCATCCGCTCGGTGCGGGTGAGGGATTCGATCTGGTTGTTGGTGAAGGTGAGGGTCGCCGCGAGGTTCCGGTTGATGATCTCCTGGATCTTCCGATCCTTCTCGCGGATCCGGGCGTCGAGCTGTCGTTCGGTCTTCTTCACCTGGCTGTGGTCGGGCCCGAAGCTCTGTCGATGCTCCGCGAGGATCCCGCGCAACAGCTGGATCTCGGTCAGCGCCTGGCGGACGACCACGTCGGCCTCCGCGTTTCGAATGTCCTCCTGCTCGGGATCGGAGATCCCGTTCAACTTCGCGTTCAACTGCTCCTGCGTTCCCATGCCCATCTCGAGCGACGAGAGGATCTCGTTGCGTTCGAGTTCCCGGGCGGTCAGATCCTCCTGGAGCGAACCAGAATCGTCGTCGAGGCCGAGGATGCTGTTCTGGCCGATCTCATCCTTGATCTTGCCCTCGAGCGTGAGAATGAGGTCGTCGATCTCCTCCAGCTTGTTCTGGTACGGCCGGATCGCCTCCGCGAGCCGTCTGTCCCGGCTTCGCTGCCGCTGCGCGTCGTACTGCCCCTGGACCTCGGAAAGAAGGACCAGGACGTCGTCGGGGTTCTGCGCACGCCACTTGATCTGGAAGAATTCGGTCCGCTTGACGTGGCTCGCGGTGATCTCCTCCATCAACTCGATCAAGGCTTCCTGCGGATTCAACTGGTCGTTGTCGGTCCGCCACTGCTGGATCCAGTCGATGGTCTGGACGTTGTCCGAGTCGATGACCCGGCGGAGGAGCGGCTCCGAGATGGCGATCGCCGCTTCCGTGGACGCCAGACGGGCGACCGTATCCTCGTTTCGATTGTCGGACCCGAGCGCATCGTCCGCCCCACCGATCTCGGCCAGGAGCCGGTAGGTCGAAACCCCTTCGAATTCCGGCATCAACGCGCTCGAAAGCACGAACGCCCCCGTACCGAGCACCAACCCGACGATTCCCGTGACCACGAAGAGGGTCAGATTCTGCCGAAGCACGCGGATCGGGTCGACGGCATTCGCTCCGGCTTTGGCGGACGCGGCCTGCCGACTCGAGGTGGTCGTGGACTGTCTGGAATTCTGAACGCTCATGATTGTCTCAATTCCGGGGCCGAAGGCCCATGTTCGTTTGCATACGTCTCATTAGGATCGTCAGGTTGCGACCTTCCCGCCAGCCAACCCCGACAGTTCGGGCTCAACCTGCGCCGCATTCCGCGAGCGCCTCCATCAGACGATCGATCTGATCCTGCTCCCCGAGCGTCGGATCGCTGTCGCCCGCCTTCTTGAGCGCATTTCTTGCGTCACCGCACTCCTCCCGGGCGAGGTGGACCTTCGCGAGATGGATCCAGCTCTGCACCTTGATCGGATTGATCTCGAGGGCGTTCCTGAACTCCTGCGCCGCCTTCGCGAGCAGGTCGTTCGAGTCCCAATCCTCGAGTCCGCCCGCTTCGACCTCCTCGTACATGTTCCAGTAGATCTCTCCGAGCGTGTCACGGTAGGCCGCGTTGTCTGGCACCGCCTCCACCACGTCGAGACTCAGCGGGAGCGCCCGTTCGAGATCTCCGTCGCAGATCGCGATCGCATAGGCGAGGTTGTTCTTCACGGTCGGTTCCGACGGCCGCAGCTCGACCGCATCCTCGAAGATCTCGATCGCCCGCTCGCAGTCGGGGTCGGCGGATCGAAGGAGCACGTAGCCGAGTTGGACCAGTGCCGCGTACTTGCCCTGTTCCGTCGCGTCCGGGACGGCGGCCGCCTCCTCGAGCGCGGCGATGGCTCTTTCCTCGTCCCCCGCGATGCGCCAGGCGGTCGCCACCCGGAGGAGCTCCGGAAGCGCGGGTGTCCCGCCCGACACTCCCCGGACCCAGTCCTCCATCGCCTTCGCCTGCGCGAGCTCGTACTTGAAGTCGGCCACGGTCGATCCGGATCCGCTGGCGACCTGCGTGCCGAAGAGCCACTGGTACCAGTAGGCGATCTGCTGGAGGTAGTACGCCTTCAACGCCTTCGCCTGCGCGAGATCCTCCTCGTCGTCCCCGGCGTCCGCGATCCGCTTGTCGGCGATGTCCAGATACTGGCGGCGAACCCCCTCGATCTGGTTCAGGCCGAGACCCTTCCTGGACGCCTGGCGTTCTACCGCCGCGGTGTAGGCCGCCGCGAGACCCGGGTCGTTCATGAACACCTGCTTGTGTTCGGAGGTCCGGTCGGGGAGTCGAACGACGGTCGCGGCATCCGCGGGGATCCGCTGCATCCGCATGAGGACCTCCTGCTTGAGAAACGAGACGTTCGAGGTCAGCGCGAAGGCCTCGGCGAAGATCTCGGCCGCGCGGTCGTATTCCTTTCGATCCGCACGTAGCAGGGCGATCCGCGACATCAGGCTGAGATTGGTGGGTTGCCGGGCGATCGCGGCCTGAAGCACCGCCAGCGCCTTGGCATCGAGACCCAACTGTCGATCGAGCAGGTCGGAGAGGATGATCGACGCCTCGGGGACGTCGCTCCGCACCGCGATGAAGCTCTCGAGCTCCGCCGCCGCGAGTTCGTACCGGAAGTTGCGGGCGAGCAGTCTCACGAGCGCCCGACGCTTCTCCCAGTTGGTGCTGTCGAGGGCGATCGCGTTGCTGAAGTGCATGACCGCCTCGTCGAACGCGATCGCGGCGGATTCCGGGTCCGGATCCGTCTCCGCCCGGAGGGAGAGCGCATCGCCCCAGAGCTGTTCCGCGGCGCCGTTGCTCTTGGTGAGCATCGAGGCGCGTTCGGCGGCTGCTTCGGCCGCGTCGAGATAGGGCACGACCTCCGCGAAGTTGCCGGCCGAGCGACGAGCGTCCGCCGCCCGGGTCACCGCGAGCTGCCCGAGCAGGATCTGCTCGGAATAGTTCGGGTTCTCCTCGTCGACGAACTCCTCGATCAGGGTCGCCGCCTTGTCCACCTCGAACGCACGGAGATAGTCGTTGATCAGATCGCGGGCGACGAATCGGAGGATCGTGGGGTCCAGGTCCTGGGCCTTCACGTTGTCGAACAGACGCTCCGAGAACTCGATCACGTCCTCGGCGGTGCCACGGTCTCGCAGGATGCCGATGATGAGCGCGGTGGCCTGGTTGGAACCACCCTGCTGCGCCGCCTCCGCCTCGTGGAACCGATCGAGGGCGCGGTTGCGATCCGCATCCCAGATCAGACGTCCCTGTTCGACGAGCAGCAGCGCCTCGCGGTTGGCGGTCCGACCCGTGAAGTCCTCGTCCGAGGATCGAATCCGCCCGATGGCGTCGTCGAGCGTCTGGAAGGCTTCCTCGCGGCTGCCGCTCGCGCGGAGATAGCGACTGATCGCGATCACGATCGTCGGATCGGTGTCGTCGTAACGCAGGAGCCGTTCGAGCACCTTGTCCGCCTCTTCGATCCGTTCGATCTTCAGCGTGCGGATCGCGTCCTGGCGCTTGGCGGCGCTGAGCCTGCCCCACTCGCGCTCACCGTACTGGGGACGCATCTCGGGTTCCCCCGTGGCGGGATTCAACCCTTCCACCAGGATGTCGGCCCTGGAGACCGGCAGTTCCTTCAGAAGCTGGACGAGCTCGATCGCGTTGGCGTAGTTCGCCGGCGCAAGCTGGAAGATCCGACGACGTTCCTTCAGTATGCGGCTGGGATCGCCGCTGGGGAAAGCCTGTTCGGCCCTGAACCAGGCTTCCTGGAACTTGGAGTTCCCGCGGCCGCCCGCGAATGCCGTCCGGCGGAACACGCTGAGCGCCTGATCGGTGTCACCGGTCTCCGCGAGCACTCGTGCCAACGCCGCCGCGATCCGCGTGTCGGTGGGATCCTGGGAGTTCGCGAGCTTGAGCTGCTGGATCGCCGCCTCGCGGTCCCCCTTCTGCAGGAGCAGCGCCGCGTACACGTAGCGGTTCTCTGGGGTGCCGAGTCCACGATCACCGCAGACCGCCTCGGCGATCAGCAGCGCCGTCTCGTCCTCGTCACGCTCCTTCGCGATCACGATCTGCATCTGCCCGAGGTACGCGGAGTCGCCCTCGAGCAACTCGAGCTCTTCGAGCAGCGAGAGCGCCCGATCAAGGTCCCGCCGACGCTTGCCGATCGCATCGTCGATCAGATAGCGGACGACGAGCGGGGAGGTCAGGTCATCGGCTCCGACCACCTTCGCGTGGAGTCGCGCCTCCTCCTCGACCACCTCTTCCCGCTGGGCCGCGAGACGCCTCGACCACGATTCGG
>MDTG01217408.1_pt1 | contig 11802 bp, 22 predicted proteins | sample 811421 | NCBI WGS metagenome assembly MDTG01 (sample SAMN05326645, study PRJNA326480) | marine metagenome | isolation source: seawater | place: Pacific Ocean: South East | collected 2011 | reverse complement strand
TTAGTCCGTGGTGCAAAAAGATGCGGATACGGTAGAGTAATAGCAGGAATGCATTATCCTTCCGATTATGATGCTGGTATTGAATTAGCAAAACAATTAATGGATTACGTGGAATACAACAAATACTAAAATATTTTCAAAAAACCATTGACATTCATAAAGAACTGTAATATAATATAACCATAATGAGATATAATAATAATAACGGTGGCTTGTCTGTAGACTTGACACCTAGGAAAAGACATCCTAAAGATAAAAGACCGCCAACACCAATGCCATTTGAGATTGGGTTAAGAAAGTTTAGAAAAAATGTTGAAAAAGCAGGAATTCTAAAAGAACTTAGAAAAAAAGAATTTTACGAAAAGCCGACGGCAAAGCGTAAAAGAAAAAGGGCAGAAGGTATTAAAAGACACCAAAAGAAACTTGCACTGGAAAGCAGAGCATTTAATTCAAGAGGAAAAAGATACTAAAAACTATTGACATCTGTCATTAGTTTTGTTATAATAGTTTTGTTCAGTGGGAATAAACCATGACGGCGAGATCGCAAGATTGAGGACCCACGACGGCTACCGCGTTCGGGAGCAACTTTTGAACTACCAATATACCGAGTAGGAATCTGACGCCAAAGAACCAACCACTGAACATCTTTTTTGAATGGAATTTATATTATGGGATTAGTACGTGGAATGTCAACGCTTAACACTCGTAAGCGTAAAGTAAAACTCACAAAGGCTAAATTAGCATCTTACCATGAACAGTGGCTTGCTCACAATCGCTGGGCAAAATCTAAACATTTACATGATCTTCGTTATAATACGGTAGAAGAGTATATAGATTACTGTTTAGGTAAAACTAAAATCACAAGGGAATTCAAACCTTACATACCAGAACCAACACCTTATCGAAATACACCACACTATCCTAGTATGGAAATTTCCGGCGGTGGATGTGGTACTAAGAAAGAATCTCCTAAATACACTGGGACATTAGTAAAAGGTATTGCTACGATGCATAAATCAAATGCAGTTCCTGTTATTAATCAAAAAGAAGCAACAGAAATATCGAGGATGGCAAAATAATGTTGTATATGGAATATCATTTTGAAATAAATGAAAACGGCCTTCTGTTAACAGATAAGGCAAACCCTAACGAAACCTACATGGTTCAGTTAAAAAGCACTCCATTTAATATTGGAGATAAATTTACATTAGAGTTAGATAACCACAATCGTATGTTCTTTAAGAAAGACGGTCCGGTTCAACTTGCTCTTGGAATTTAATGACAACAAAAAACGACATAACCGGAGATTCTTTAAAAAGCAAAGCATCTAATAAAGCGTATGATAAAGGCTGGGATAGAATTTTTGGTAAAAAGAAAAAACCATTGGATACTAAATATGCACATCCCGTGTATACAAGATATCCGCATCTTAAAGATAAGGAAATAAAAGATGAACAACAGTGAAGTAGAGGATCTCAAGATTCAACTGACTATCGCAAATAGAAAAATTGAAACTTTGGTAGAAGAGGTTAATCTCTATAAACAAAAGTATCGTGACGAAGTAGATAACAATGAATATAAATTAAAGTACCGAGAGTTGCTTGATAGTCATTGGGATTTCAAACTAAAACAAAAAGCAATGACCGAATTAAATTACGATGGTAATGAAGATCGCGGCCGATACGGTGAAGACGAGTCTTAGGAGACAATATGAAACCTTGGGAATTAATCCAATTACTTGAAAGAGACAACAGTAGAATCTATAAAGAAGATCTACTTGGCTTACATATAAATGATGAAGGATTAATACAAGGACTACAGTATTGTCTGGATAATATGATTACTTTTGGAGTTGCTGATATTCCAACAAGTCAAACAAACGGCCCAGGACTTTCTCCTGATTCTTTTTATGAACTTGCTAATAAGTTAAAAGATCGTAAGTTAACAGGTCATGATGCTCGAGATGCAATTGTTGTCGCAAAAGAACAAGCAACAAGCGCTGAATGGAATGATTGGTATCGTAGAATCCTTTTAAAAGACCTTAAATGCGGAGTATCTCTCAAGACGGTCAATAACGTTAAGAAAGAAACTATCCCTGTATTCACCTGCATGCTTGCTCATAGTGGTGATAATCATCCAAAGAAAATTACAGGAGATTGTGTTGTTGAATATAAGTATGATGGTGTAAGAGCCATTGTTATTGTTGAAAACGCAAACGCAACGATATATTCTCGAAACGGTAAACAACTTAAAAACTTTCCACATATTGAAAACGCATTCAGTCATAAGATGTTTGATAACTTAGTTTTTGATGGCGAAGTAATGTCAGCTGATTTTCAAACATTAATGAAACAAGTTCATCGTAAAGAAAATGCTCAAACTGAAGATGCATACTTTGCATTATTTGATTTTCTACCTCTTGATGAGTTCAAAACTGGATCGTCAACATTACCTTTAATAAAAAGAAAAGAATTACTTAAAGGATTTGAACATTCAGAATATTTTAAAGAATGTATTGTTAATACTGAATATACAGTTCTTAATATTGAAGATGATGCTGAAAAGTTTAAAGCAATGAATACCGAAGCAATTGAAAAAGGTTATGAAGGCATTATGGTCAAACCCGTAAATGGTGCTTACGAATGTAAACGATCTTACGGTTGGTTGAAAATGAAACCTTTTATTGAAGTAACACTTAAAGTAATTGATATTGAAGAAGGCACAGGAAAGAACGAAGGAAGCACAGGAGCACTCGTCTGTGAAGGCATTGATGAAGGTAAGCACATTAAAGTTAATGTTGGCACAGGCCTTAGCGATGATCTTAGGAATAGTATTTGGATTGACACTGACTCTGTTGTTGGTCAATTAGTTGAAGTAAGAGCTGATGCAATTACAATAAGTCAAGATTCAGATACAATATACAGTTTAAGATTTCCAAGATTTAAAACTTTTAGAGGCTTTGAGCCAGGAGAAAAACTATGACACAATATGATAGTACGGTAGAACAACAACGACTACTAATAGAGGCAGAGAAATGGGCAGAAGGTGTAAAAGCCATTCATTGTCATTCTTTTACTTCTATGTGGTATGACACTCGTCCACAAGATACAAATTACGGTAAAGAAAATGTTACCGATGTAGAATATAATAATGGTTTAATTAAAAGATCTAAAGGCGGTAATCCTATTCATACTTTTGGAAAAGAACTCAAAGGTCGTGATTTGGTTGATGCTTACAGACAAATGACATGAAATATTTTATATACATTTTAGGTTTAGCATCTCTTATTGCATTTACCGTTTCTCCATCAGTTGATCTTTCAGCATCAACAAGTTATGAAACAGACTTGTCATATATTGAAACATCCGATTACGAACAGGAATGCCTAGCAGTAAATGTTTATCATGAAGCAAGATCTGAAAACTTGGCAGGTAAATATGCCGTTGCTGATGTTGTATTGAATCGTGTACGTGACGATAGATACCCAGATTCTATCTGTGGTGTAATATATCAAGGAGAACATACACCTTCTTGGAAGAACCCTAATGTTCTTGTACCTGTAAGAAATCGTTGTCAGTTCAGTTGGTATTGCGATGGTAGGTCAGATGAAACAACAGAATTAGACGCATGGGAAGAATCAAAAATGGTTGCGATTCAAATATTAGATCATAACAAGTATCGTGGTTTAACAGAAGGAGCAACTCATTATCATACAACATTCATAGATCCATATTGGGCTTCATCACTTCAGCAAGTAGGAACAATCGGAAGTCATATTTTCTATCGTGCAGAATGAATAAATAACTCTATAATATAAATTATGGAGTACATTATGAAATACGCTGGAGTTGACTACAGTTTAAGTAGTCCAGCAATTTGTATACATGAAGGTAAAGAATGGAGTTATGATAACTGTACCTTTCATTATTATGTAAAGCAAAAGAAATTGCTACAAGGAGAAAAAGGTCAGTATCAAGCTACTATGTATCCTGACAATTGGAACACAGACCAAGAAAGATATGACATGCTTGGTTCTTGGTCGCAATCGAAATGTTTTGAATGCGACTTTGTTGGTATTGAAGGATATGCATTTGGAGCAGTAGGTAGAGTTTTTCAAATCGCAGAAAACTGTGGTTTATTTAAACATAAGCTATATGAAAAAAATATACCTCACGAAGTTTATCCTCCAACAATGATTAAAAAGTTTGGAAGTGGAAAAGGAAATGCAAATAAAGAATTTATGATTGAAGCGTTTGAAAAAGAAGTTTCTATTGACATTCGCGAAAAATGTGGTATAATAACAAAATCATGGAATCCTATTACTGATATCGTAGATGCTTACTATATTTGTAAATACGGATTCTACAAACAAAACGGAAAATTAGATGATAGTAATATTTAACGGACCCCCAGCTTCAGGTAAAGATGAAGCAGCAAGTTTATATAAAGAACAATTTGGTTTCGGTAACCTATCTTTTAAGTATCAGTTATTTAAAGAAACTGTAAAACATTTTGGTGTTGACCAAAGATGGTTTATGGAAGGGTATGATAATAGAGAGACAAAAGAAAAGAAAGAAATTGCATTAAACGATATGTCTCGTAGAGAAGCAATGATTCATGTCTCTGAAGATATTATTAAACCAAAGCATGGATTAGATTACTTCGGACAATTAGTTGCTGAAGAAATTGAAGTAGACAAACACTATGCAGTAGCAGACGGTGGATTTGTTGAAGAACTTGAACCTATTATTGAAAAGTAGGAACCGAAAATATAGTCATTGTTCAATTGACAAGAGAAGGACACGATTATTCAACAGATAGCAGAAGATACTTTAACGGTAACTTAATTAAAGAAGTAGCAATTAATCATGAAACCAGAGTTGATAAAGCATATGTACTTAAAGAAGAAATGGATATTAAAACTTATAGAGTACATAACAACGGCTCAGTGAGAAACTTTCAAAGTGTACTTACCGATATTTACAATGAACTAAACGAAGATTATAAACTTGATAGCATTAACAGACAAACTGAAGAACATTCCGAAACCGAACATAATCAATCTGAAGACGTGTCCTGATAGAAAAGCCTGGACTGAATCAGAATTTTTAAGACACGGCGTTGAAGATATAAGAGTTCATTCTTATGATCGTTATGAGGAAGGAGTATCAATTCCTTTCGTAGGTGATCCTGACATTGTAACTAAAACTACAAAAGGAGTTACATCATCTCATTTACTTACGATTAAATGGTGGTATGAAAATACCAACGAAGAGTTTGGATTATTCTTTGAAGACGATCTTGATTACGAAACAGTTCAACATTGGAATTTTACATTAGAAGAATATATCGAAAGATGTGATAGATATGATTGGGGAGCATTACATATGTGTAATGTATTTGAGTATCCTTATGATTATCAAAATGAGTACATACCTATGATTCCTCGAAAACGAGTTCCTTGGGATCATGGATTACAGGCTTATGCGTTAACAAGGAATTACGCACAAAAGATAGTAGAATATTAATTTCCTGAAGACGGCGGTAAGATACATTATAAAATGCCATTAGGTTCTCCAATAACAACAGAGAACAATATATTACATGGCTTTGGATTAGTTATTTCCTTTCCACTGTTTAACCATAATGTAACCGACTTCAGATCAAAGAATATATATTATTATAATGAACAAGCAAGTTCAGCTTTCTACTCATACGAGTTCTTAAAAGCTTGGTGGGAAGACAAAGGTCAATGGTTATCGCTTGATGGCATATTTGATAGTGAACGTGAAGAAAATAAAATTTATGAGGAATTATAAAAATGAGTTGCATATATAAAGGCGAAGTTGTAGAATCAGAACTATCCGTAAATAGTAAAGGCGGAACTGAAATGATGAGACAACGTTTAATAGATAACATTGGTAAAGAAGTATTGGAAAAGGTAGCAGTACATTTATCAAGACCAAGAGAATTATACGATGATGTACCAAATATACTTTGGTGTCATGACCTAGCAGAAGATCCTGAGAATAAAGTATTAAGAGACGGTGGTTGGGATAAGTTCAATCATTTTGTATTTGTCTCTGCATGGCAAAGAGATCAATATGTTGTAAGATATGGTATTCCGTATTCTAAATGTTCTGTTATTAATAATGCAGTTGAAAAGAAATACGATCCAAAAGAAAAGAACATGGAAACAGTTCGTTTCATTTATCATACAACTCCTCATCGTGGATTAGAATTACTTGTTCCTGTATTTGAGGCTTTATGTAAACAACACAACAATATTCATCTTGATGTTTATTCAGGATTTGAAATATATGGTTGGGAACAACGTAATGAAGCATACAAAGGTTTATTTGAAAGAATTAATCAACATGATAAAATGACTCATCATGGAGTCGTATCAAACGATGAAGTACTTAAAGCTTTAGATAAGTCTCATATATTCTTATACCCTAATGTATGGAAAGAGACATCGTGTATCGCACTGATTGAAGCTGTTAAATCTCAAGTAATATGTATCCATCCAAATTATGGAGCTCTTCCTGAGACTGCATCAAATGCAACCATTATGTATGATTGGAATGAAGATATCAATGCTCACGCAAACTTTAGCTTTGCAGTTGCGAACCAAATTCTAAATCAGATGAAACAAGATCCTAAGTACTTTCATGGATTTACTTTTTCTGATAGATTTAACCTAGCAAGGAATAGTATCGCTTCCTTTGCTACTATGTGGAACACTCTATTAAGGAACATCGGAGATGCCTACCAAAGATAACATAATTCAGTTTCCTGTATTAAATGAAGATAATAACTGGACTCCTGAAGACGTCGGAAATCGTATTCGAGAATACAAAGAAAGTTATTCATCAGAACTAACTGAAATTATTTGGGAAAACGTATTAGGAGAAATGGCAAGAGCTGGGTGTAACCTAGACGAAGATATTGAAAAATACTTTCCAAGTATGATATTAGTATTTGAGGCAATCAAATCTTTACATCTACAAACAATGGGTGTGGATCACGAATTGCAGAATTTTGCTGAGGAACATGTATTTGTTCAAGATAGCGAAACTCCAGGGTCAGTAACTGGTGGATATATCACAAATATTGAAGAAACTATTGACAATGACGAAGAAATAGATTAAAATAGCTATTGTAAATTAAATTATGAGTGTACACTATGATATTAGTAGATTATAACCAAGTTATGCTTGCGAGTCTTTTCGCAGGTATTGGTAATCATACAAACGTTGAATTAGATGAAAATCTGTTACGACATATGTTTCTGAATTCTATCAGATTCAATCGTAAAAAGTTTTCTGAAGACTATGGAGAGATTGTTCTCTGTTGTGATAATACAAATGTTTGGAGACGTGATTACTTTCCTTATTACAAAGCAAATCGTAAAAAGAATCGCGACGAATCAGAATTAGATTGGAATTACTTATATGATGTGATTCATCAAATTCGTAAAGAAGTTGAAGAATTCTTTCCGTATAAAGTATTATACATTGATCGTTGTGAAGCAGACGATATCATTGCTACAATAGTTGAAGAAAAAGGTACTGAATTAAATACAGGTTCAGAACCAATTTTGATTCTATCAGGAGATAAGGACTTTATACAATTACATAAGTATGCAAATGTTTCACAATACAATCCAGTTCTCAAAAAGTGGATTCGTCATGCAAACCCAGAAGTATATATTCAAGAACATATACTAAAAGGTGATGTTGGTGACGGTGTACCAAATATCTTGAGTGCTGATAATTGTTTAGCAATTGGTGAAAGACAAAGGCCAATGACTAAGAAAAGAATTGATATGTTTACAAAAACTCCTGAAGAAATGGATGAAGAAACAAAACTAAGATTTAATCGCAATAAACAAATGATTGATCTTAGTCAGATTCCTCAGGAATATAAAGATATCATTCTTAAAGAATATAATAACCAAGAAGAGGTTGGCAGAGAACATCTATTTAACTACTTCGTAAAACAAAAGCTGAAGAATTTAATTTCAGATATACAGGATTTTTAATATGATAAGAGATGCAATATCAAAAATACTTACCAATGCAGGTAAGGAAAAAACAGTAAAAGGTAAAATTGAAGTTTTACTTTCAAACGATTCGGTACCTTTAAGAACAGTACTAAGATTAATATACGATGAAACAATTGAATTCTTAGTACCTGATACACCACCGCCTTTTAAAGAAAGCAAACTTGATGATTTAGATACTTTACTATATCGTGAAGCAAGACGTTTGAAAATTTTCTTTAGAGGTGGAGGATATGATAATATCGCACAAATGAAAAGAGAATCACTATTCATAAGTTTGCTTGAAGATCTCGATAAAGGAGATGCTAAACTTTTAGCAAATAATCTAATAAGTCATACACCTGTTAAAGGTTTGACTCGCAAAACTGTAGAAGCAGCTTATCCTGAGTTGTTTACTACTCCAATGGACATGACGTAATAAGGAGACCGATATGAGCAAGCGGATTAAAAGATACCGCGATGCCGATTGGGCCGAACCAAAAGTTGAAGATAAACAACTAGACAAAGAAAAGAAATCTCGTAGATCTGAAGATCGAAAGCGCAAATTATCCGATAAAAAACAATTTATCTCATAAAACTATTGACATTATCTCCGTTTTGTGTTATAATATTATTATGAAATGGAAAAAAAATGGAAAAAATTATGGATCATAGAACAGATAAACTGATCCTTGTAGATTGTGACGGCGTATTGCTTGATTGGAAATACGCATTCTATAAATGGATGTCAGAAAATAATTATTCAGTAGTTAAGGAAGGCGTCTACGATGTTGCCGAAACTTTTGGAATTACTAAGAAAGAATCAAAAATACTTGTTAGACAATTCAATGAGTCTGCAAGAATTGGATTTTTACCGGCTTTAAGGGATTCAATTAAATATGTCAAAAGATTACATGAAGAAGGTTATATTTTTCACTGTATTACTTCTCTTTCTACTGACTTCTTTGCCGGTAAGCTGAGACAACAAAATCTTGAAAAGCTTTTCGGAGCTTCAGTATTTGAAACAATTGTATGTTTAGACTGTGGAGCCGATAAGGATGACGGTCTATTACCTTACAAGGATAGTGGCTGTATTTGGGTTGAAGACAAACCCAAAAATGCTGAACTTGGAGTTGAATTAGGTCTAAGGTCTGTATTAATAGAACATCTATTTAATGCTGATTATGAACATCCTGAAGTACAAAAAGTTAAAAATTGGAAAGAGATTTACGAATCAATCGTATAAATACTATTATGCAATATAGGATTGGATACTAAATGCCGACATATATCTTTGAAGATCAAAATACAGGTGAACAATTTGAAAAGTTCATGTCTATCGCATCCCGCGAACAATACCTCAAAGACAACCCACATTTAAAAACTATTATAGCTTCAGCGCCCGGTTTGACTGATGCGGCGCGACTTGGACGGATGAAACCCGACCAAGGTTTTCGTGATTTACTTACATCAATGAAAAATAATAAATCATACACTGGAAACAAAATCAACGATTGGAAGTAATTTCTAATTGCCTCCATCAAGTTGATGTATAAGGAGGTTTTATGTCAAGACAGCGTCGTTTATCACCAAAAGAGAAGAGGAAGATGGTAGGGAAACAAAAGAGGACTTTAGATACTAAATTCTCAATGAATAATATTTCACCATTGACACCAACTCAAGAAGATATGTTCGACAGCTATCATGCTGGGTATAATATAGCTGCTATCGGAACGGCAGGCACAGGAAAAACAATGTGCGGATTATATCTTGGTTTAAGTGATATTTTAAATGATGATAATTATGACCAAGTAATAATTGTTCGTTCGGCAGTACAAACAAGAGAGCAAGGTTTTATGCCAGGCACTCAGGCTCAAAAAGAAGCCGTATATTCTGTACCCTATGCTGATATAGTCAACAACCTATTTGGCAGAGGAGATGCTTGGGAAATATTAAACCATAAGCATTCTGTTAAATTTATGACATCATCGTTCGTTCGCGGACTTACATTTGATAATTCTATTATTATTGTAGATGAATGTCAAAGCATGACTTATCACGAACTCGACAGTATAATAACAAGAGTTGGTGATTCGTCGAGAATCATATTCTGTGGTGATACAGCGCAAGACGACCTTGCGGGAACTAGACACAAACATGATACATCAGGACTTGCAGATTTTTTAAGAGTCCTACAAAGAATGGACCATTCTTTCAAAGTAGTTCAATTTGGAATTGAAGATATTGTAAGAAGCGGTCTGGTAAAAGAATACATTATAGCAAAGGAGAGGACGGAACTCAAGCCGGCTTTAGTGGCTTAATAAACTTGGAAGGGGATCTTTGGATCCCCAACCTTCCATTAGGAATATATTATGAAATTATTTGAACATAACGCGGACGCACCTGTCCTTGAAAAATTAACAAGATCTTCAGTAAATGGTAAAAGAATTTACCAAACTCCATCCGGTGACGGATATCCATCTGTTACAACTGTCCTATCAATATTAGGAAAAGAAGATATACAAAGGTGGAGAGATCGTGTAGGCCATGAAGAAGCCAATCGTATATCAACACAAGCTGCTCGAAGAGGTACTGCAGTTCATAAGTTATGTGAAGATTATTTAGATAATGATCCTGACTTTTCTAAAAAGCATATGCCATCAAATATACATATGTTTAATACAATGAAACCTATCTTAGATAAAAATATAAATAATATTTGGTACCAAGAGTGTTTTCTCTATTCTAACGAATTACAAACTGCAGGACAAGTAGATTGCATCGGAGAATGGAAAGGTGAACTTGCTGTTATTGATTTCAAGACATCAAGGAAACTAAAGAAAGAAGAATGGATTCTAAATTATTATATGCAGGTTTCATTTTATGCAAAAGCATTCGAGGAAATGACTGGTAATAAGGTTAATAAAGGAGTGGTCTTTATAGGTGTAGATGGAAACGATCCTCAAGTATTTGAGTTTAACACAAAAGAATATCTTGACCACTTTAAAGCAGTAAGAAGTACATATAAGGAATTATATGAAAAAGATAAGATACATAATCTCTGATGATAACATGGGAGTGTTCCTAGGAACATACAACGGATATGATCTTGGGATGGAAGAAGATGGTAGAATATACGCTTGCTTTGCTGCTAACAATCCATTTGGGCTAACTACTGCTTGTTCTTTTAAAACTGAACGAGCGGCAAGACAATATATGATAGATATGTTCCCACAAAAGAAAATGAAAAATCTTATCACTAAAGTAGTTGAGACCGAGAGCGAATTTCCTACTGTAGTAGATATTATTAAATCAGGTCACGGAGAAGATTGCTTTGATATGATAGATGGATTGGTAGCTGAAGGAAGCCAAGTAATTCACTAAATTTAACTATTGACATTCATAAAGAAATGTAGTATAATAATCAGATGTTAAATGAAAAAAAATTAGTACAAGAAGCGCTGATGTTGGCAATCAAAGCCCATGAGGGTCAAAGACGGAAGTACACCGGCGAACCTTATTCCATACATCCTATAGGTGTATCGAAAATAGTGGAATCTGTTGAGCATACTCCGGAGATGGTTGCAGCTGCATTATTACATGATGTAGTTGAAGATACTCCAGTTACCTTTCGAGAACTCAAAGATCAGTTTGGATCTACGGTAGCAGAATATGTTCACTACTGCACAAACGTTTCCGAAAAGGAAGATGGAAACCGTGCGTTTCGTAAAAAGATGGACGCAGACCATTTTGCA
>MDTG01370710.1_pt1 | contig 11803 bp, 12 predicted proteins | sample 811421 | NCBI WGS metagenome assembly MDTG01 (sample SAMN05326645, study PRJNA326480) | marine metagenome | isolation source: seawater | place: Pacific Ocean: South East | collected 2011 | reverse complement strand
CCCCATAGTTAGAAGAGATCTTTCCATAGTTCTGCAAAAAGAAACAGGTTACGAAGATGTGGCTAAAGTTGCAAGATCAACTTTACAACAAAAACTAACTGATATCCTGCTTTTTGATGTTTATGAAGGAAAACCGCTTGAAGACAATCAAAAATCATTTTCTGTTGCTTTTTTCCTCTATGATTCAAAGAAAACAATGGAAGATTCTGAAATAGACAATTTAATGCAAAAGTTAATTCTTAGTCTAGAAAAAAACATAAATGCAATTATTAGAAAATAATGGAATTACTCGCTCGTTTAGACCATATTGAGCTAAAAGTTGCTCAAATCAAAAAGCTAAACAATGAATTAATTTCAAAAAATGAAAAACTCAAAAATGAAAACTTAGAATTAAAAAATAAGCTAAAAGACACTGCTCAAAAGTTGAAAAACCTTGAGGAAACAAATAAAATGATTAAACTTGCATATAGTATTGATAATCCTGAAAATCGATTTAAGTTTATCCAAAAGATAGACCAAATGATTCACGAGATTGATCAATGCATAGAATTAATTAACCTATAAACTAACACAGAAACAGACTAAATGTCTGAAAAAGAGATTTCCATAAAAGTCAACATTTGCGATCGATTTTATCCACTACGTATTAAAATCTCTGAAGAAGAGGGAGTAAGAACAGCCGTGAATAAAATTAATGAACGAACTAAATATTATAACCAAAATTTTTCGATACAAGACAAACAAGATGCTTTGTCCATGGTCGCCCTTGAATTTGCATCAAAACAAAATTCAATCCAGGCCGAATCAAGTGACTTTTTAACCATAAATACAAGACTTAAAAGACTAGAGCAATTGCTCGAAATTTAAACAAAGTACAATAAAGGATTTCTCAATATTCAGGCTCTCAGTTTTTTCTAAACCTAAAAAAGAAAAATGATAGAAGCCATAATCGCAATTGTAGGATTAGCCATAGGTGGAGGATTAGCTTGGACCATTGCATCCAAGAATTCCGACACAAAAGCGGCAGAAATAGAATCCAAAGCAGAAATTACACTCAAAGAAGCACAAGCTAAAGCTAATTCTTACAAAAGAGAACGAGAATTAGAAGCAAAAGAAAAATTTCTTAAACTTAAAAATGAACATCAACAATCTGTTCGAAATAAAGATCGAGAACTTGAACAAAGATTCAATGAAATTAAACGAAAAGAACAAAGTTTAGACTCTAAAATTGATAATTTTAAAGAGAAAGAAAAAGAACTAGATGCTGTCAAAAAGAACCTCAATAAACAACTCGAAATCACAAAAGAGAAAAAAGAGAAACTCAAGGAGCAAATCAGTGCCCAAATTACTCAACTTGAGAAAATTGCAGGCTTAAGTAAAGAAGATGCTAAGACACAAATGATTGAGGCAGTTGCTAAAGACGCTCACACTGAAGCTCTTGCTCAACAAAAACTTATCATTGAAGAGGCTAAACTTAAAGCAAATAAAGATGCTAAACGAATGATTCTTCAAACCATTCAACGTACGGCAGCAGAACAAGCTATTGAAAATTCTGTAACTGTTTTTAATATCGATAATGATGACATCAAAGGAAGAATCATTGGAAGAGAAGGACGAAACATTCGAGCACTTGAAGCTGCAACAGGTATAGAGATTATTGTAGATGATACTCCCGAAGCTATCATACTATCAGGTTTTGATCCTGTTAGAAGAGAGATTGCCCGATTGTCATTACATCGCTTAGTTGCTGATGGCAGAATACATCCAGCACGAATCGAAGAAGTAGTAGCCAAAACTAAAAAAGATGTTAACCAAGAAATTGTTGAATATGGTGAACAAGCTGTTATTGATTTAGGAATTAATGGTTTACACCCCGAATTAATTCGTATGGTTGGTAGGATGCGTTTTCGTTCTTCCTACGGACAGAACTTACTAAAACATAGCAGAGAGGTTGCAAATTTATGTGCTACAATGGCTGCAGAATTTGGATTGGATGCCAAGCGTGCTAAACGTGCAGGATTATTGCACGATATTGGTAAAGTACCCGATTCAGACAGTGAGATGCCTCACGCACTTCTTGGCATGAAGCTTTGCGAAAAATTTGGGGAACATCCTGAAGTTTGTAATGCTGTAGGTGCTCATCACGACGAAATTGAAATGACAAATCTTTTCTCTCCTATTGTTCAGGCATGTGACGCAATTAGCGGATCTCGACCTGGTGCTCGTAGAGAAGACAGCGAAAGCTATATCAAACGATTGCAAGATCTTGAAAAATTAGCGACTAGTTTTAATGGGGTAGAAAATGCATTCGCTATCCAAGCTGGAAGAGAACTTCGAGTAATCGTAGATAGTGAAAGCTTGGATGACAAAAGTGCCGATTTGTTATCATTTGACATCTCTCAGAAAATTATGAAAGAAATGATTTACCCTGGTCAAATCAAAGTAACCGTTATTCGTGAACGTAGAGCAGTAGCTTTTGCTAAATAACTTCTTACAAAACAGCTATATTGATTGCTAAATATCATACTCATATATGATTAAAATCATATTATATGAGCGTATTTAAGCAATTTGTACTCATTAATTATAACTCAGAAATTTTTGATAGAACCAACCCTGGCCTTTTGCTATTTAAAATTCTATTAAGTTCTTATATTTTACCGAAAATACCTTTTAGTTTTTTTGGTTTAGGCTAACTCATGGACCGTTTCTTTGCGAAAAGGTACTATCTTTATCTAAAAATACTTCTTCTTATCGCCTATTTTCGTGATTATATTTTTGTTAAATCTTCATGAACAATTTAATACTTACCAACATAAAGCAATTGATTGGAATTACTGAAAATTCCAATATGTTAAAAAAAGGAAAATCACAAGGTGAGATACAAGTTCTTAACGATGCATACGTTGTTATTAGAAAGGGAATTATTCATGATTTTGGGCCAATGAGTGTTTGTCCTAGTACAGAATTAACTCATCATAATTGTTCTCAAAAGTTAGTCATGCCCATGTATGTAGATTCACATACACATCTTGTTTTTGCAAATAATAGAAGTAATGAAATGAAAATGCGACTTCATGGGAAGTCTTACAAAGAAATTGCAGATGCTGGAGGGGGGATTATCAACTCCGCAAAAAATCTTCACGATATGAGTGAACAAAAACTCTTTGATGATGCCCAATTTCGTCTTGAACAAGTCATTAAGAGCGGAACAGGTGCTATTGAAATAAAAAGTGGTTATGGACTGAATATTGAGGACGAGATGAAAATGCTTCGAGTGATTAGGGTTCTAAAACAACTTTCACCTATACCTATTAAGTCGACTTTTTTGGGTGCACATGCAGTTCCTGAGGAATTTAAAAATAATAAAGCTGCATATATGCATCTTGTTTGTAACGAGATGCTACCAAGAATAGCAGGTGAAAATCTGGCTGATTTTATTGATATTTTTTGCGAAATAGGATATTTTGATTTAGACGATTTAAAACAAATTATTGAAGCAGGAGACAAATACGGTATCAAAGCCAAAGTTCATGTAAATCAGTTCAATAGTTTTGGAGCTGTTCAGCTTGCATGTTCTTACGGAGCAATATCGGTAGATCATTTGGAGGTAATGAAAGATGAAGATTATAATGCTCTTGAACAATCAAATACATTAGCAACAGCATTACCGTTATGCTCACTGTTTTTAGATATCCCTTATACTCCAGGCAAAGATCTAATTAAGCGAAATATTCCTTTAGTAATTGCTAGTGATTTTAATCCGGGTTCAGCTCCAAGTAGCAATTTAAATTTAGCGTTTGGTTTGGCCTGTTCTCAGATGAAGTTAACGCCTGAAGAAGCTTACAATGCACTAACTTATAATGCTGCTTTTGCAATGGAAATACAAAATGAGGTAGGAAGTATTCAAATCGGTAAAAAAGCAAACCTAATTATTACTAAACCTGCAAATGGACTGGAAGATATTCCTTATTGGTTTGGGGAGAGTATGATAAGTAGTGTAATAGTTTGAAAATTAATATGCTCTATTAGTTCTACCCTGCATGTAATAAACAAAACTTCGATTAACGACCTGATTTCCACCAGGTGTTGGATAATTTCCAGAAAAATACCAATCACCCAAATGATTAGGACAAGAAGCATGTAAATTATCAATGGATTGATATACAATTTCAATATCTGATTGAATATCCTTAGGAGTAACTAATAGTGCAATTTCGTCTTCAATCTCTTTATCTGTGAATTTATCATACAGCATCTTAACCTTATTTTCCATCTCTTCAATTGGCTTTTTGAGTTCTTTCTGGCAAGCTACTAAAACTTTATCCATAAATGATAAATTATTATTTTTCTTTAGTAAACTCTTCACTGCTTTGAATGCGATAAACTCATTTATCCGACTCATATCAATTCCGTAACAATCGGGATACTTAATTATAGGTGCTGATGACGCAATGATAATCTTCTTAGGACCTAATCGATCTAGTATACGAAGTATACTTTTCTTAAGTGTTGTTCCTCTAACAATACTATCGTCTACCACAACTAGAGTATCTGTTGATTTCACAAGTCCATAAGTAACATCATATCCATTACCTACAAGGTCTTCTCTACCTTCGTCTTGTGCAATGAACGTTCGAATTTTTGCATCCTTGACTAAAAGTTTTTCTCTTCTAATCTTAATGGCTAATAATTTATCAATCTCTTCAGGTTGAACATTTACTCCTAATTTAATTATAGCTTCTCTTTTCCACTTATCAAGGTATTTATAAATACCATCTATTAATCCGAAATAGGAAGTAGCTGCTGTATTAGGTATGTATGAAAATACAGTAGAGCGGATATCGTAATCGAGGCGTTTTAAAATTTCTTTCGCTAATTTTCTACCTAATCTTTTTCGCTCTTCATGAATTTTACCATCACTACCTCTTGAAAAATATATTCGCTCAAAGCTACATGAAAAACGATCTAGCGGTGCAAGAATTTCTTTTTCTTCTATACTTCCGTCACGAGCAATTATTAATGAAGAACCCGGAGTTACTTCTTTTAAATCTTCAATTTGTAAATCAAAAGCCGTTTGAATAGCTGAACGTTCGCTAGCTACAACGACTACTTCATCATTTTCCCAATAATAATTAGGTCGGATACCATTAGGATCCCTCATTACAAATGCATTACCATCACCAATTAAACCCACCATATTATATCCTCCATCCACATTTTTAAAAGCATTTTTCAATACATTTTCTAGATTTAGATTATTTTTTATCTTATCAGCTATAGCTAAACTATTTATACCTTTCTCACGAAAATTACGATATAAACGTGTATTTTCTTCATCTAAAAAATGACCAATTTTTTCAAGCATAGTAACATTATCACTAATTTCCTTTGGATGTTGCCCAAGATCAATTAGTTGACGATACATTGCCTGAACATTAGTCATGTTATAATTACCGGCTAGTACTAAATTTCTACTCATCCAATTATTTTGACGTAAAAATGGGTGTACATTCTCGATGCTATTTTTCCCGTGTGTAGCATACCTCAAGTGACCTAATAATAATTCACCAGCATAAGGGTAATTTTTCTTTAACCATGACGTGTTGGATACCTTCTCAGAATTTAAAGATTGATACCTTTTATTTAGACGATCGAAAAGTGTTCCAACTGCACCTGAACCAATAGCACGCTCACGAGCAATGTAACGACTACCAAATTCAGGATTAAGTTTAATAGCTGCTAAACCTGCACCGTCTTGGCCTCGGTTGAGCTGTTTATTCATCAACATTTGTAGTTTTTTTAACCCATACAATTCCGTTCCATATTTTTCTCGGTAAAATTCCAGTGGTTTTCTCAATCGAATCAAGGCAACACCACACTCATGTTTTATAGGATCACTCATACAGCTAAAATGAAGAAACAAATGTATAACTTTGAACCATTATTAGAATACTATTTTGAAAATACTAATTCTTAACGGACCTAATCTAAATTTACTCGGCAAAAGAGAACCAACTATTTATGGTATTAAAAGTTTTGAAGTGTTTCTAGAAGAAATCAAAAATGAATTTAATGACTTAACAATTGATTATTTTCAAAGCAATATTGAGGGTGAAATAATTAATGTAATTCAAGATGCAGAAATAAACAGCTTCTCAGGTATAGTCATTAATGCTGGAGGATATGCACACACTTCTGTGGCTATTGCAGATGCAATTGCTAGCTTAAATATTCCTGTTATATCTGTCCACATCTCAAATATTTATCAACGAGAACCCGAACGCCACAAAGAACTCCTAGCAAAATATATAGACGGGGGGATATATGGATTTGGAATTAATGGCTATCGCCTAGCCATTCAGCATCTGATAAATCAGTAAATTTATTTTTACCACGCACAAAATAGACCCATATAATTGATCTATTAAGGAGTTTTGGTTTTGAATTTAAACTCATTTGAATTTTTTTTCTTTTGGTAATAGTAGTCCGTATAGTTGACCAAAATTTGACATGTGCTTTGAGTATACTAAAAACAACCATTGGTTTACCTTCAATCAGGAACTTAACTGCAGAAATACCATCTAAAACCATCCTCCAAAATAAGGTAAAAAACCAAAATGATGATGCCAAGTTTTTAGTCAGTAGCATAAGGCTATTCCTAAAATTAAAATAGTATTTAAGGTGAGAACCCTCCCTAAGTGTGCCACCACCTAAATGATAAACCTTTGATTTTGGTTCTACATAAATTTGATACCCCAAGTTTTGCATTCTCCAACAAAGGTCAATTTCTTCCATGTGAGCAAAGAAGTCTGTATCAAAACCATTTGATTTTTTAAATGCATCAGCACGAATAAACAAACATGCACCTGAAGCCCAAAAAACCCTTTTTGTATCATTATACTGACCGGAATCTTCTTCTAGTGAATCAAAAATTCTACCCCTGCAAAATGGGTATCCCCATTTATCAATATACCCTCCACTTGCACCAGCATATTCAAAATATTTTGGGTTTTTATCATCTAAAATCTTTGGTTGAATTGCTCCAATTTTTGAATTCTTGAGTGCTAAATTAACTAGAGGCATTAACCAATTTCTTGAAACGCGAACATCACTATTAATCAGTACGTAAAACTCTGCTTTTATTTGATTTAATGCCCAATTATATCCCCCCGCGTAGCCTCTATTTTCAGTAGAAACAAGAATTTTAATTTGTTCATGAAATTTACTTTCCAAAAAAGCGATAGAATTGTCTGAAGAGGCGTTATCTACTACCCAAATATCCATATTATTATACTCTGTATCAAGAATATAATTCAGATACTTTTCAAGTAAATTCTGAGTGTTATAGTTTAAAACTACAACTGCTACCTTGGGACTAACCATTTCTACTTTTTACTAAAGATAAACTTCATACTTTCTTTATGAACTAGTAAAATACAAAATGAGTCTTTATGAGCTAAAAACTGTTTTTCAAAAGCATCTTTTCTATCATCTAATATGATATTTCTGGCGACTAGTTCTTCCATTGTACTTGCAGAAAAACTAAAACTAGTTTTATACTCTTTATTATCAATTACTTTTTGTGCTATCATAATATCTTCCTCATGAGCCAGTATAATTGGAAATTTAGAATAGCCGCCATCAACGATTGCCTTCGCAGTTTCATTCAACTCTTTTTTTAGTATTTTTATGTCACCATCCAACGTTTGTAATAACTCTTGTTCGTTTGGTTTGATTTTATTATTCATTAATCTTTTGAAGGGTCAAATCTCTTTAATATTTAAATAATATTCACAAAAAAACAAAATAAAGTGGCAAATTCGTTCATTCATTTACGCAAATAACCATGAAGATTAGATATTTCTCCATTTTATTTATATCTATTTTCTTACTAAATTCATGTGACGAAAGGAAAGATTGAATTCAAACCTATTCATCTAAAAGATGAGATCTCTGAACTAGCAAAAATGGCTAAAGAAATCTGGGAGGAACACTACATACCAATAATTGGAAAAGACCAAGTCAAATACATGGTCAAAAAGTTTCAGTCTGAATCAGCCATTCAAAATCAACTTAATGAAAATTACATCTACTTTTCAGTATTACTAAATAATCAACCTTTTGGCTACCTCTGTTACAAAATTGATAATGATGAAAACATTCTATTTTTAAGTAAAATCTATGTTAAGAGGTCTTTTCGTGGTTTTGGGTATGGAAAACATATGTTTCAATTTGTAATTAGAAAGGCAGCTGAATTGAATTGTCAATATATTAATTTAACAGTTAATAAATACAACACCAATTCAATAGATGCCTACAAAAAACTAGGCTTTATTCAAAAAAGAGCCTTGATTATTGATATTGGTAACGGATTTGTAATGGATGATTTTGAGATGTCTTATGATCTTAATTCCAATAAAACTACGTTCTCTACGTGATGTGTTTGTGGAAACATATCAACTGCTTTGGACTTAGTTACTTTGTATGTTGAAAGCATCAAAGAAAGATCTCTGGCTTGAGTGGCTGGATTACAACTCACATATACAATTTTTGGGCATTTAATTTCAATAAGATAATTTACCACTTTGGGATGCATCCCACTTCGTGGGGGGTCTGTGATGATAACATTAGGGCTACCATGACTTGCGTAAAATTGTGGATTAAACACATCCTTCATATCCCCAACTAAAAACTCAACATTAATTATATCATTTATCGAAGCATTTATTTTAGCAGCTTGAATAGCCTCATCAATAATTTCTACTCCAATTGTTTTTTTGGCTCTTAATGCTGCTAGACATGATATAGTACCAGTTCCACAATACAAATCATATACTACGTCATTTTTTGAGATTTCTGCAAAATTTAGCGCTATTTCATAGAGCTTTTCAGCCTGAACGGTGTTAGTTTGAAAAAAAGATTTTGGGGAAATATTAAATTTCAGCCCATTAAGTTCTTCTTGTATCTCAAAATTTCCCTTGTAGCTAATAAATGTCTGATCAAAAGTACTGTCATTTAACTTTTCATTGATGCAGTAATTCAACGCATGAGGATTGAATTTTTTGCTTATGGCATTAAGAAGAAGCTCCCGATTATCTGGCTCATCTTTTGCAAAAATGACGTTGATCATCCAATCACCCTTTCGTGTATTTCTTAACATCAAGTTTCGCATTAGACCAGTATGCTCTCTTAAATCATAAAATGTGAATTTATGTTTGATGCAGAAATGATATACAAAATTTCGAATTTCATTTCCTAAATCATCTTGCAACCAGCATTTATTAATTGCCAATACCTTGTCAAATCTACCTGGTGCGTGAAACCCTAATGCATTAGTATGTTCTAATTCAGCTAAATTCTCATTTTCATATAACCATCGCTTATTCGAAAAGGTGTATTCCATTTTATTGCGATAAAACTGAGTATTACTTGCTCCAACTATGGGCAAAAATTCACTAACTTCTACCTTCCCTATGCGTTGTAAACAATCATTGGCCCATTCATTCTTTAGTTTTAACTGAGCAGCATAATCAATGTGTTGCCACTTGCATCCACCGCAGGTACCATAATGTTTGCAAAATGAATCAACCCTTAGGTCAGAGGAGTGATGAATTTTGTAAATTTTAGCTAAACTAAACTTCTTTTTACGTCCAACAATTTCAAGATCAACAATATCCCCGGGTGCTCCGTATTTAACAAAAATCACCTTACCCTCAATCTTTGCTAGGGCATTCCCCTCTCCTCCTGCAGCAATCAGTTCAACATTTTCGAAATGCTTCTGCTTTTGTTTTCTTCGTCTCACTAATTCTCAGTAAGTATTTGAGCTTGATACTTTTCTATATTATTCATCGTTGCTCCAAATTGATTTGCATCTTGATAGCCCGGAAGTTGAAAAAGCTTTGCGTCTTGAGGAACAAAAAAGAAAAATGTTGGATACCCAGAAGGTTTATTATTGGATAATGCCATCAATAATTGACGACCACTTAACGAATCCTTTGATCCAGCAAAATATTTACCTGGCTTTTCAGGATTAAACTTAATAGCAATATATTTTTCATTAATTCTTTCGATAATTTTTGGATCGGAAAAAGTTTTTTTATCCATAACCTTGCACCATCCACACCAATCGGTGTAACAATCAATCACTGCCAATTTACCTGTTTGTTGAGCCTGTGCTAATCCTGTATTAAAATCTACCCATTTAATTTTTGGAGATTCTCCCTTAATTGAAGATAATCCCACAATAAATGGAATAAAGAAAAAAATTGTAAGTATCCGTTTCATGATTTGAACTACAAAGATAACTTAATACCCTAAGTTTAAATTATAGATTCAAGCTATTTAATGATGGATTAATCTAATCAAATGACTCGAATATTACAGCTTAATCTAAGTATATCAGGGACAAATCAACTATTTTCGCGTTAGTTGATTTTATAAAATAATTGAATAACAACAAACTCATAGATCGATTAGAGCACTTCATCAAGAAGTATTATCAAAATCAATTACTAAAAGGATTAATAATCTGTATTTCCATAATCATTATTGCATTTTTTACCCTTAGTTTCATTGAATACTTTGGCCGATTTGAGACACAGACCAGAACGTATTTATTTTATACCTTGGTTTTTCTTTCTACTGTAGTTCTGGTAAGATATGTTTTCCTACCAATTTTAGGCTTAATTAATGTAAAGCGTAACTTTGGATATGCAGAAGCTGCCGATTTAATAGGAAACCACTTTCCTGAAGTTCGTGACAAGCTCTTAAATACGTTACAACTTCAAGAAAAATTAGAAAAATCTGACCAACAACTCCTTTTGGCTAGTATCAATCGTAGAATCAAAAACCTAACTCCGATTCCATTTTCAAAAGCTATTCCTTATCGACAAAATATTCGTTATTTGAAATATGCTTTTTTTCCGGCTGTTGTTCTTATCTTAATATTGATTATCACACCTGGCTTCAAAAAAAGCAGTCAACGTGTCGTTCAGTTCAATACCCATTTTGAAATAGAAGCTCCTTTCAAATTTTTAACTGATATAGGAAATAATGTAGCAATCCAAAATAATGATATTACCATAAATTTAAAGACAGAAGGAAATCAAATACCTAAAGATGCATACCTGAATATTGGATCATATAGATATAAAATGAAAACAAATAAGTTAGGTTCATTTATATACGAATTAAGAAATATTCAAAAGACAGAAAAAATCTTCTTTGAAGCGGGAGGCTTTTCTAGCCGACAATATCTATTAAAAGTAGCGTCTAAACCAAGTATAATTAGCACTAGTGCCAAATTAACCTATCCAAATTATCTCCAAGTAAAGCCCAAATTTTTCGAGAATATTGGAGAAATCAATATACCCATAGGGACAGAAATCGAATGGTACATTGAGACTAAAAATGTTGATAAGCTGATAATTAATTCAGGTCAAGATTCACTAATTCCAGAAAATAACCAAACCGCAATTCAAAAACGATTTCTAAAGTCTGAAAAACTCAAACTAGTTGCACAAAACAAACAAATTAATAGTGGAGACTCCATGAGTTTTTCTATTCAAGTTATCCCAGACCTTTACCCCGAGATAGATTTGAACACTCAAAAAGATAGTTTGAGTCAAAAGGTCATGTATTTCATGGGAAGAATTTCTGATGACTATGGTTTCAAAAAACTCGACTTCCACTATACACAATATCGAAATGGATTACCTCTGAATAACAGTTCAAAACAAACAAATATTACAATTAATCCATCACAAACGAGTCAAGGATTTTACCATATGTGGAATCTGGG
>MDTG01255390.1_pt1 | contig 11803 bp, 5 predicted proteins | sample 811421 | NCBI WGS metagenome assembly MDTG01 (sample SAMN05326645, study PRJNA326480) | marine metagenome | isolation source: seawater | place: Pacific Ocean: South East | collected 2011 | reverse complement strand
GTAAGTATATGCACACCAACATACAATAGACGTCCTTTTATTCCTTCAATCATTAAATGTTATCAAGATCAAGATTATCCTAAAGATAAAATGGAATGGATTGTTATCGATGATGGAACAGATAAAGTTGGAGATCTTTTTAAAAATGTTACTGGAGTTAAATATTTTGAATATGCAGAAAAAATGAAATTAGGTCGTAAGCGAAACTTAATGCATTCTAAAGCAAAGGGAGATATAATAGTGTACATGGACGATGATGACTATTATCCTCCAAATCGTGTATCTCATGCAGTTCAGTGTCTTTATCTTAATAAAAGAGCTTTATGCGCCGGGTCAAGTGAGATAAATATATACTTTCCTCATCTTGAAAAAATTATTAAATTTGGACCTTATTCTCCGAGCCATGCAACTGCAGGTACATTTGCATTTAGAAAAGAGCTATTAGATCAAACAAGGTACGAAGATGATGCAGATATGTCTGAAGAAAAACATTTTCTTAAAGATTACACAATTCCATTTACACAATTAGATCCTAAAGCAACTATTTTAGTTTTTTCACATAGTCATAATACATATGATAAAAAGAAACTATTAGTTGAAGGAAATAAATTCTTACACGAGACAGATAAAACTGTAGACGATTTTATTAAACAAGACGAACTCAAAGAATTTTACATAAATAAATTAGAAAGTGTATTGCAAGAATATAAGTCGTAATATTATATATTATTAATCAAATAATATATAATATTTTGGAAAATTAAGTTTACGAAGTGGCGCTTGAAATTCTTAATATTACGTTACCAGATTGAACAAATACTAAATCATTATAGGAAACACCATCTACAACTCTTGTTTCTTCGTTAATAGTCCAATTTTTAAAATTCAAAAAGCTTACAGTTCTTGCTACAGGAAGACCATTTATAATTGCATCTTCTGGAAGTACGACAGATGCACCGTTATTTCTTCTTATTCTTAATAGGTTGTTATACTGTTGCTCAACTAATCTTGTAGAATTACCATTAATTGGGGTTACAGTGACATCTTGCTCTATAAATTTGAGGCTAACTTCAATGTAATCATCTGAATTCACTAAAATATCCGTAATATCGGAAATAATTAATGAATACTTATTAGTAGCAGCATCAATGTTTACTATACCAACACCTGCATTATTACCTTTTATTTGTGGTTGAGGTCTTTCATCATCCGCCAATGTTAATACTCTATCTTCTTTATTTTTTACTACAAAAGTAAACTCAGCTTGCTGATTTACTGTAGTGTTTAATTCAAATTCAAGATTTAATTCATTGAGACCACTTGACACATTTGGAAACATTTCAGGAGTTAAGAAAAGTTCTTGTACTGCATTAGTCAAATTGAGAGGACTATCTTCCGCTTCGTCATTTGCCGTTCTTAATGTATGATTATATGAAAGACCTGCAGAATTTCTAAAAGTGTATATAGACTGTTCAACTGGATCTACATCTGCTTGATTATTTAAGTTTCCTCTGTTAGTACTAGAAGACATTGTGAGTGTTGGCTGGACAGTCTCGTCTTCATAGTCAAATTGCTGACTGCCTGTTAATACACTTGCTCCTGTATGCGCAAGTTTTGCACTTACATCACGAAGTCTTATTTCAGCTGGATTATCTAAAACTAATCTATATCTAAATAATGTTGAGTCTCGAGTGACAGTCATATTATCGACTTGTGTACCATCCGCAACATGTGCAGTTGATGAAGCCATTACACCAGTAGTATCGTTATGAGTCCAATTTCTATATTCATGAGATAAAAGTTTTAATCTTGTACCTCCACCTGCTCCTATTAATTTATAATTATCGTTAGTAAGATAATTTGTATCATATCCCCATGTAAAGGTATTGCTACCAGTCTCACTTTCGTGATTGTTTGTTAAAACATAAAAATCATAATCAAAAGCTGTTGGAGTTTCAGTAGCAGATTCTTTGTATTCGTTATTTTGATTAGCGAAAAAATCCCCTAATTCACTGGCCATAGTTTGATTACTTACAACATCATATGCATGCCAATTTGTTTTTCGTGAACTTGGTACAGCGCTATCTTTACCAACTCTTACCATAGCAGCATATCTTAAAGCATAATTTTCAAGATCGTTTGTTATATCAGTACCACCGTCATTATTTTGACTTACGTTGCTATTGGCTGTTTGATCTTTTACCGAATTATCCAAATCACCCCAGGCAGGGTTATGAATTTTTTTAATGCTTGGTCTTCTAAAACTGGATGTAACCAAGTGCGATTTGTATTCGGCTAATTCGCCGATAAGATCATCAAATGAATGTTTATGATGAGTTCTTAATGTTACAGTATAATCAATGTCAAATTCGTTTAATTTATACCATTGCTGTCCAGTTTGAGCAGCTACATGGGCTCCATATTTTACATCTGGTGTAACTGCTGTGACAGAAGCAGCTTGAATCTCTGCAAGATCTTTATCGGATTCAATTGTTCTACTTTCAAGTGTGGTACCAACGCTACCGCCGGCTTGTTCCTTAGCTCCAGCTCCAGTTACACCCATTGTATGGTCTATCTGATTCTGCCGTGAGTCATTATTGATTATTGTATTTACACTACCTATTAAATCTTTTCCAGCACCGGTTTCAACTCTGTAATAATATGAAGGATTAGCTGGAGTGAATCTAACAGTAAATGTATGAACTATTTCTTGTGTAATTGGAAGAAACTCGTTTCCTAATGGTAGTTGGAGTTCTGTTGAATGATTAAGCGTTGTGATTGTCCAAAGGTCATTTGCACTACCAATTGTATGATTAAATGGGGCCGTTTTAATTGGATCACCATATTGTTTGTCTCCTCCGCATGCAGCTTTGTCTAATGCTCCAAATGTCCATTGTATTTCTCCATTTGCGCTAGGATAATGGTTTGATAATGAATCTTTAACACTTAATGTCACATTTGTTTGATCTACTTTAAGATGTGCAGTATAAAATATTAAATCAGCAGTAGTAGGAGGGTCTCGTGCCTCAGCAACAGCTGTAGTCGCTTCTGTGTAAGGACTGATTGTCGTTTTCAAGTCTGTAGCAATATTTGTTGCAGTAAGAATAGTTATTGGATATTTTTTTTCTCCAGTGCTAAGTTTAGTCTTATCATCAGTTGTTAATGTAATTTTAGGTTTATTTTCAAAATTTGCTTCTACAGCAGCAAAAGCTGCATTTTTATCAAGAAATAATGTTCTTGAACCAGTTAATTTCATTGTTACTTTATTTAAAGAAAACTGAGGAGTAATTACATTATCACTCTGATTATTACTATGAGTAATACCAAAGCTGTTACCTACTACTAATGTTTTATTCTTGTTAGCATTTGCATAACCAATTGAATGTTTAACAGCTTGAAGAACTGTATTAGTATCTTGATAATTGTATGTGCCTAAAGACAAAGTGACGTTTCCGGTAAGTACAAATTGATATTCAATTTTTTCGGCAAAAAACGTATTTGGACTATTCACTATTGATAATGAATTAACAGCGTGTTGAGACTGTTTATTGTTTGGTAAAGTATATATATTTGCATTTGCATTACTTAACTTATTAGTCCAGTAGTTAGCATAAGTTCCAGATCCTCCTGTCAAACTTGTATTAAAGCTTGATATATCTGTTGTAGACATACTGACATTAGATCCGTAGGTTGCACTTAAAACATCTGACTTAAGTTTAATTGATGCACCACTATATGTCCATATGTATAAGTTTGACAAACTACCTGATGTAATTGCAGTATCAATTTGTGAAGCTGTTTTATTGGAAAAAACACCATGACCAACACTTGCTGTGTTTCTTGAATAAACAGGGTGTCCTCCACTTAAAATCAATCCTACAAACTTATTGGTAGTTGGAGTTTCAATTTTAACAGTGCCGTCATTTGTAAGAGTTGATTCTGTTTTAAGTAATACACCTGAAACATTATTTTCATGAGCTAAGCTATAGCATAACTGACCAGACATGATAAAATTTCCAACTGTAAGTAAGTAATCCTTACTAACATTATTTAATCCTTTAAAGTTACCATCTAATTTAATGTTTGTTGTTTCTACACTGTTCGAGTTACCCTGTATTGTGAATACAATATCTTCAGATACACCATTTGAAGATATAAGTATTCCACTTGTAGTATTTTTATGTACTGTAAATGTTGCACGGTTAACAGAAGCAGTTCCAGTCATTACAAAATCTTGAATTTCTACTTTATTACTTGATGTCGATAGATCTTTAATGTCAAAAATCATGTCATTATCAGTGCTACCAAAATTGAATTCGTTCATTACTGATGTGTTCAATTCTATCTTGTTATTTGCGTTATTTCTAAAATACTTTTCCATTCCACTCATGTCTAAATGAGTAATGTCTTTTGAAACAACAACAGATGATGCAAAGCTACCACTTACAATATTATCAGCTTCACTAATTTGACGTACAAATTTATTTGTAGAAAGATTAGATGATGGTTTAAGAATAGTAAGACTGTTAGTAGCTGATGAAAGATTCCATTTTACGAATTGATTGCTCGTAAAGGTATGTTTAAAATCATTTTGCGTTAATGGTGTAACATTAAATGCAGCATTTTCAACTGTAACAACTGGATTTTCACCACCTGTTGAATTAGCAATAGGTGGTTTAAATAAAGTGATAGCACCGCTAGCTCCATCTGACATGCCAATAATTTTAATAGCTGAATTAACTTTAAATGTTCCACTGTTTGATGAAAGTTTTTCAGTTGACATATTTCTAAGAGTATATTCTGGATTAGCTGTTCTTGAACTCGATTCTAAGTTATCGTTACCTAATAATGCATCGTTATTTGCAAAAAGAGATTTACTTAAATCTAAAGTTAAATTAGCTGCATCTTTTCTAACATAATTAACGCATACACCTGATTTGTTAGTTAAATTTAATTTGGTTTCACTAACAATATCAGTAATTATAGAGAATTTCTCTTGATTGTTTGCAATTGTTATATTGGATAATGTAGCAACAGTTGCAGCAAGTGGATATTTAGGATGACTTGTAACAGTGTAACTTGAGTATAAAGTATGTGCTTCACTAACACTATTAACAATATTAATATATCCAGAAGAATAATAAGAATCGCATAATACATTCATTACTGCACTATTACTCTTAAGGAAAATATATTTATTTGTATCTGTTGAAGATTTCAAGGTTACATCAACTTGAGCTGCTTCTGTAACTTCAAGCATGAATGGATAACGACTGTCAGTGCACTTATCTAAATCAACTTCTATACTATTGATTCCTACACTATCAACATGTAATCCACAAGAGTTTGATCCTCCATCACTATTCGCAACAATACTCAATTTTTTTAAACCATCAAAATTATGTTTACCAGCATCAACATTACTACTTTTATATATAGATCCATAATTATCTGAATTAATTATCATTGATAATTCATCGTTTGCTTGAAACTGACCTCCAGTAACTTCTAATATAGGTCTTGCAAGCGTTTCATTACCTACACCATCCTTGCGAGCAACAGCTGTATAACCTTTAATATTGGCGCCTTTTGCAACAGTTCCAGTGGACGAACATCCACAGAAATTTAAAATAGGATTAGTTCTATCTACACTTGCAACATTTCTCTTAACTCTTCTCTTTCCAAGGTGAATAAATTTCGCGTTGCTATTTTTTGCACTGAGAAAATCTAACCCGTTAACTAAACCTTGTTTTGTAGTTTGATCAAACTGACCCGCAACTGTATATCCATCATTAACTTTCGATCCTGATAATATAAAAAGACCATAATTTACAGTAACAAATTTTCCACTGTTACCTGTAGTTGCATTATTATGAGCTGTAACATCTAAAGTCTCATTTACAAATAAATTTGCACCTTTTAATACTATATTTGCATCCTTGCTCAATTCAGCAGTTCCAAAACTTGCACCGTATATTACTGGTTCGAATGTTCTTGCCGCTGCTAAATTTAATGGATTTGTGTTACTTGCATATAACTCGACATCACCTGTAATACCTTGATCAGAAAATGAGTGGCTTCTATTTTGAGTATTTAAAGTATATAAATCTAATTGACTACTTAAATTTGAAAAGCTAAAAGATTCATTAGTTGATATTTTATCTCTGTAAGATAATAAGTATAAGTTAAGTATGCCGGTTATACCTGCTCCATTAAATGTTGCTTTTCCTGATGATGAGCAGAATAAACCTTGATTAGCGGAACTTCCTATATTTGCTGAAGTTGTTTTTGATGCTGAAGTATAAGCAGAGTATAAAAAGTATGCACCGCTCATCGTTCCAGAAAATTTATTAGCATCGTTTGGTGGATCTAAAATGTAAGCGCTATGGTTTTGACGTTTTGTAAATACACCAGTTGCTTGAGAAATATTTTTGAAAATACCATATTCATCACTGTAAGTTGTTTCATGACTGCCAGCAACATGTCCACTTTCTAAGCTAACAGTTTTGGTTGTATTTACTGCACCAAGATCAAAAAACATTCCGTTAACCCTAATTGTAAAGTCAGACCCTTGGTCTGTGATTTTGGTAACATTTGAATATGCGGTATCTAATTGAGTTTTAGTAATGGGTGTAGTTGAGCTCGAATAAGTTACTCCTGCAGATGGTAACTGAACTTCAAGACTGTCTTTTCCGGAAGGGATTTCCCCTACAAGATCGTAATGAGGTTTGCTCATGAACTGACTGGCGGATACGACTAAAATTGCTGCTAAATTATCAGCAGTTACACTAACATTAGATCCATTTTGAACAATTTTATTATTACTTTCAACATTTTTATATTCAAAAGTATTTTTAAGAGCTAAGGTATGTGCATTAGCTGAACCATTGTAATTTATAACATTTGTTGAACTTACCCTGCAATTATCTAATGTGATTGTACGTACATTAGATATTGCAGGAACATTAATTGTAGATGATATATGTAAATTGCTAACTGTAAGATTATGGTCTCTTACAGTTAAATTTTGTAAAGTTCTGTTGCTTCTACTTCCATCCGAGGTAATTGTTAAGTCATTTGTTCCTTTAAGAAAATTAGCTTTTGTTGTAGTTGATTGTGTTAAATTAATAGTAGATACACTGCCTTGAAGATTAACAATACCGTTACTTCCAAAAATTGTTTCGTCATTTTTGTAGTTAATTGTGCTCTGCGAAGAGGTATAGTTAAGAGTTAAAAAGTTGTCTGCACCTGTTACTGTTTTACCAGGTAATAATGGAATATAATCAGTTCCGTTTTCTTCTATATTAAAAGTTGTCTTAACACCTGTGAATTCAAACGTTGTAATAAAATAATCACATTTAAAACGTTGTACAAAAGTGTGTCCTCCATTAATTTTCACTTTACTTGCACTACTACCGTTTTTCCGATTAAAAGTTATTACTTTGTCATATAAAGTAGGGTTTCCTGAAGGTGTTTCAAATACTAATTCTGGATCGGAAGATGTCGTACCATCAATATCACATACAATAGTTAAATCATCATCATAATCTCCTAAATTTTGTAATGTAACTTTACCAGTAATATTTAATTGTTGTGAATAAAACAAATCATTTAAATCTCTTTCCGTATTATTACCAGCTAATGCTTGAGCTTGACCAGTCGTGTTTAATTTCGAAGGATTAATAAATGTATTTCTCATATCAAAAGTTGAATTATGTGCAAGTTCAATAGCTTTGGTACCGACAATTACAATATTCTCATCATTATCTAAAATTTCAACAACTTTGTCATTAGAATTAGTAAATACAAAGTGATTTCCTGTATTAGCAGTGTTATCACTAAAATCTAATTTAAGATGTCTTGCATTGGGTTTTTTAATCTGAAATAAACCTTGTCCTTCAGAACCAGAAAGTTCATTTTTGAAAAGACAATCTTCGAAATCTAATGTGATATCACTGTCACTGGCATTGCCTTGTATATCAAATTGAATACCATTTGGAAAAATTGTTTGATCTTGGCCTGCAACAGGTCTAAATATTCTACTTGATGTAATTTCAATAACAGCGCGTTCTTGCGTGTTTGATTGAAATGAAATATTTACTGGTCTATCTTCAGGAATCTGAGTAGTATCAAGAACTACTCTTCGTTCTGTTACTTGCGTTGATGCTTCCGGGGCAGCCCCAGCTACAGGCTGACTCTCAAAAAATTTGAAAGATTGTACTTTTGCTATAGTATCTCCATTTTCGTCTGGATTAGGTTTGTAACTTAAAGTTAATGGTTTTGTGTTAAAGACTGGATCTCCATTAGCATCTGTCGAATCTTCTACTAATTTAAATCCAGCTACATGTCCAAGTGCTATAGTATCATTATGCGTTACATGAAAAGTATTTGAACCTTTTAATTCAGGTAAGTTTGTATTTGCAGTTTGACCTGCAGGAAGAAATAAAGGATCATTGGTGATATAATTAACTGTATGAGCAGAATCTACTAATTTTGCACCTGCGGTTATATTTACAAATCTAACTTTTTTATCTGATGTTCTATTTTCAATAGTTGTACCATATGGTAATTCTATATTTTCAATTTCTAATACTTCAAAATCTCCTTTGATATTAGCTTCTAATAAACTAATTTGTATTAAATTGTTTGCTGCAATGTCTGGTGACGAACCTTCTGATCCGTCTCCTATTAAATCTACTAAACTTGCTTCGCCTCCTCCAGCAGCGGTTGCTGCAGCATGAGACGACTCAAATGAGTATATAGCGTTTCCACCTAATTCTTGATGAACGTATACGAAAACTGTTTCTATTGTTGTTGGCATTTTTGTTTATTATATGATAAGAAAATATTTTTTTATATCTAAAAAAAAATAAAAAATAAAATATAAAGAAATATATTAAATATTTAGGTTAGATTTCTCGATATAGCTCAGTTGGTAGAGCGATGGACTGTAGTTCCATTGGTCGAGTGTTCGATTCACTCTGTCGAGAATAAACTATACTGGATATTCAATTATCTATTATAGTCCAAATGGAGATATCTACCTACTTTAAAGATATAGCTCAGAGGTAGAGCAATCAGATATATTCTGATACGTCGATGGTTCGATTCCATCTATCTTTAAAAATTTTTTAATATTGTTATTAAAAAATTTTAAGTTTTCTTGCATTCGTAAAAACATATCAATATAGGTGATAATATCATTGCTAATACAATAAATATTACAAATCCTCCCATAATTTCGATCAGATTTGGAATTATTATAGTTTGATTTTCAAACTTTTCACCATGTGATATATTCCATACCGCAACAGAAATATTCCAACAAATTGATCCAATCAAAATAATTAATATTAACGCACAAATTGAATATGTTGTAGCATACTTATTATCATCTCGAGTATCTATAATTTCTATTGTAACTGGTTGATTAATATTAACCGTGTAATATTCTACTTTTTCTTGAAAAGGTTTGCATAATATACATTCATTTGGATTATTAAATCCTTTTTCTTGTCTACGTTTGCTTTCTTTTTCACAACAATTTTTGCATATTAAGTGACGTTGAGAACTCCAACATTTGAATTTATTCTCATTATTATTCCAAATAAATTCTTCACAACAAATCTCACACATATTCACAGGACTTACACATTTAGACATCTAACTTTTTAACTATATTCAATTTCTATTTTCAATTTTTTATTGTTGTATATCTACTAATTTAGGACCCGGAAGAGGAGCTGGTGATCTAATAATATGTATTTTATAACCTTCGTATAAATGTACTTTAGAAGGTTTATTAAAATGCTGTAATGTAAGGTCGTATTTATCTATATGTTTGTGATAATTATTTCCTATGATTTTATATCGATGATTTATCCATTGTTTAATATGTTTACAGTAAATTGATGTAACTATAAAATCTTTATACTTTCGACTTATTTCTTGTATATTCTCATCTGTCAAAATAATTTCTACCATTACGTAAAATGTAAAATCTATACCAAAAATTTTCAATTTTTTATATAATTTAAAAAAATGTTGTGTAACATAAAAGGGGGTGTAGCTCAAATGGTAGAGCGCGTGCTTTGCATGCACGAGGCAGCGGGATCGACACCCGTCATCTCCACTTTTTGCGCCATTGGTGTAGTGGTAACATAGTCGCCTTCCAAGCGGTTGCCCCGGGTTCGATTCCCGGATGGCGCAATAAGTCTCCGTACAGCAGTTTGTAGAGTGTCAGTTGATTTAACACAATTATAACCCACACTTTTTCTACCGGAGACTGACCAGTTTTGTGTTAGAATGGTCTAACGTAATTAGGTTCGACTCCTAACAAAACTTAAAAATTATTTATAATAATTTTATTATAAATAATTATATATATTTTCCTGATATTAACTTTTCTATTTTTTCATTAAATATTATAGATTTAGGATGTTGATCTCTAAGTAATTTTTCAAATTCAGATTTAGGATCATATGAGAATTCATACTCATTATTCCATTTGCCATTCCAATTCAAAACTACAGTTTCAATATCAAGCATATGATATCTATATTTGGGTCCACATCTACTACTATTTTCTGCATGAACAATAGTAGAACTATTTGTAGTATATCTTCTAAATAAAGTGTGAACACTTATTTGATTTTGGAGATATGAATAAGGATTTAATAAAGGTATACTCTTGTCTGATTCCTCCTCTTCATCATTTTCATATTGATAAGGACTATGAGATGGACGAAACTCTAAAAATTCTTGAATTAATTTTGCAATATCTGGAGGTAAATAGTACTCACGTTTTAGTGCTACCAATGTTAAACATGATTCATGATTTTTATATTGTTCATCCAGCATTTTCTGATATAATTCTCGAGGAAATATTTTAATAGCTATAAATGGTCTATTATAATTATCTGTTCCTTTCATAATCGAAGATTTCATTTGTTTTGGATAAATATTATCAATATAATCACCTGAAACAATATTTTCTAATATTGGAAAATTTTCGTAATTATCAAAAACTTCTAATAATTCATCTGGAAAACTCATTCTATTTTTAATTTTATATAAAATTATTTAATTTCAATTTTATAAAATAAATGACAAATTTATATTTTCCACGATTAATAGAACAAGATTATAAAACTCCTCCAAAAATTTTAAATTCGTGGAGAAATCTTACCAGAAACTTATTACTTTTAAAATATAAAAATATAGATAATATCATTAACAATCTCGAAAATAATATAGATTATAGAACACCTGCTTACAAATATAAGATATTAACTGAAGAATTATACCCTAAAATAGAAGAGAGAGATAGAAAAATGCAATATAATTTCAAAATTATGCTGGGTCTTATTTTACAAAGATTAGATCTACCACTTGATCTTACTCATTGGATCTCTTCGTATTGTTTACATAGTACAAAAATTTATAATTACATGAAATTAAAAAATGATTAAAATTTTTATTATTATTAGATAATTTAATAATGAGTTTTAATTCACGAAATAAATCAAAATCTAAGAATAATCTAAAGGCATCTGATCAACTTGCATATCATCAATCATTTACTACAGGCGCTTTTGGATCTTCCCATTCAGTTGGCGCATTTGGGCAACCACAAACATCTACTACTACTGGCGCATTTGGAAAACCACAAACATCTACTACTACTGGTGCATTTGGGCAACCACAATCATCTACTACTACTGGTGCATTTGGGCAACCACAATCATCTACTACAACTGGTGCATTTGGACAACCACAACCATCTAATACAACTGGCGCATTT
>MDTG01154810.1_pt1 | contig 11803 bp, 14 predicted proteins | sample 811421 | NCBI WGS metagenome assembly MDTG01 (sample SAMN05326645, study PRJNA326480) | marine metagenome | isolation source: seawater | place: Pacific Ocean: South East | collected 2011 | reverse complement strand
ATTGTGAGATGATCAAGACCATACTAAACTGACAAAAACAAAAGACGTCTAATCATGTATCATATACCAACAAAACGTGTCCACACCATTACATCCGCTGGGCAGCTCGCACTTGGTTTACTGCTTTTACTTGCTTCTGGTCACGTTCGTTATTATGTTCATGATATTCCTCACACCATGCAGACCCTAGCGATCGTATGTATCGCACTTTGTTACCCCAGAAAAACCGCGATAAAAACAACCGTGCTTTATGCTGTTGTGGCAACGCTTGGGCCGACTGCAATGACAATGAGTGCAGGGCTAACGGGCGCAACCGCAGGGTATTTTATTGGGTTTTTGTGCGCAACACACATCATCACAAGCCAAAAAGCACACACGCAGACAACCATCGCAACCATTCTCACAGCGCAAATGGCCATCTGGGGTTGTGGGATGGTGTATCTGTCCTGTATTGTTGGTCCCGAAAAGGCCTTCTGGCTTGGGGTTTACCCTTTTGTTGTGACGGACTGCTGCAAATCCATCATTGCATGGTACCTGATTCGTCACTTTAAACTCGGCCAGATGTCCCCGTAGCGTAATTTTATGTGTATTGGGCTAGTATGATATTGTCAAAAAAGGCCTCAAAACTTAGCAACAGGAAATATACACCATGGCTTTAAAAATAACCGAGGAGTGTATCAACTGCGACGTTTGTGAGCCAGTATGTCCTAACCAGGCAATTTATCCTGGCGAATTGATCTATCACATTGATCCAAGCAAGTGTACCGAGTGCGTTGGTCATTTTGATGAACCACAGTGCCAAATACTCTGCCCTGTTGATTGTATTCCATTAGACCCTTCACACCAAGAGTCACAGCAGGAACTGATCAATAAGTACCATCACCTAAAGAGGCAGGCACAGGCATTACCAGTTGGCGCATCCTAATTAAGCGATGGGTAAAGATTCGCTGTAGCCATCAGCAGGTTATGAAAAGTATCTCAGATAAGTGTCGTTTTACCAATTATTGGCGTCGTGAGGCAACTATGCTACGCTAACACAACGACTGAAGTCTTTTCAGAAAAATAGACAGATCAACGCGAGCAAAAACATGGTAGCACCTAACAACCTAAGCGCCACAGACAATGTCCAGGCACCAAGCGTAGGGCAAACACCGGAAAGCGCTGCACACAATGTTCAGGTGCCAAGCGTAGGGCAAGCGCCGGAAAGGCATTCAGCAGCGCGTGTCTCCACAGTTAGAGGCTTTCTAGAAAGTCTCAGAGCTCCTAGCAGCCATAACGAAGTGACAATCATCGAACAACACATCAGCACGCGTTCTGCCAGTAGATTAGGGACTAGTCAACTATTTTCTATGTTTCGCCATTCTGATAACAATCAGGATAGCAGTACAATTCGAGAACCCCTATTCAGCACTAGGAATAGCTAGCATTCATGCTTGCTTTCAAAGATCAAGTCTGACATGCTGGGCAATATACACTACTGCGTTGTGCGATACGCATCTTTTCTAGTGTTGTGTCACAAGTTCGGCATGGCGCCTTTTCACGACCATAAACAAACAAGGTTTGCTGAAAATACCCTGGCTGTGCATCGGCATTGACAAAGTCTCGCAATGTCGTGCCACCAAGCTTGATGGCGCGGCGAAGTAACTTGCGAATATGCAAATGCAGTAAGCGCGCTTCTTCAAAAGTCACCTTCTTAGCGGGGCGATTAGGGCGAACACCTGCTTTGAATAGTGCCTCTGACGCATAGATATTGCCAACACCGACAAGCATATGGTGGTCCATCAAACAGGCCTTAACGGCTTTATTTTTATTCTGGAGCATCATGAATAAGGCTTGTGCTGTGAATGCTTTCTCAAGAGGTTCTGGGCCAAGGCGACAAAGAAGGTCATGGTCAAGGGGGTTGTCAGTAGTCCAGTGAATCGAGCCAAATCGACGCGGGTCGTGATAGCGAAGCGAGCGCTGATTATCAAGTATGAAAATCACGTGATCATGCTTTTTATACGCCTCTTCTACAGGACAGAGTCGAAATGAGCCACTCATTCCGAGGTGCGCTATAATTGTGCCTGAGTCAGTTGCAATCAAAAGATACTTGCCCCGCCGATGAATCGATCGAAAGACCTCGCCTTCTACAGCGGATGCCAAAGTTTTCGGTATCATCCAGCGTAGGGAAGGCTGTCTAACGATGACTTCAGAAATGCCGTGGCCAATAATATGCGGTTTTAAACCCCGGCAAACGGTTTCAACTTCAGGTAATTCAGGCATAAACGAAGTATCAATTGAAAAAAGTATGCAGCCAAAACATGTAGGACTGCTTTATGCGTATTCAATGATAACAAATAAGCGGTGCAAATAACAAATAATGTCACAGGGGCGCACGCCAGAAAAACCTGTAAAAACCATAATATCATGCTATACGCCATGTGAAGATATGCGAAGCACAGGATGAAACAATTAAGCAAAGGCCAAGACATCGATGCAGTGAAGTTGCGCGAGGAAATAACCGACCATGATGTATCACTATTTGATGATGTGTTTTATTTTCGGCATGACGAGCTTTTTCAGAAAATCCATCGCGAGGAAAAAGCCATTCAAGCAGCCGTAGATAAGCTTGCTGGAGATGATAAAGACGCAGCGACTCATGCCGAGATAGAATTTTTGCAGAAACGTATAAATCGCATAAAAAAAATTCAATTAAAGCTCAATGATCGTCACCTCGAAGACTTCAAGGAACTGATCTATCCAGCGGCTAAATTTGTGCCAGCACTAGCATTGTTTGGGTTAGGTGGCCTGGCTATTGTATTAGGGCCAACATTTGCGATGTTGTTCGCAGCAGGCTTTTTGACAAGTAATATGATGGTCAAAGGAAAGAGAAGCATGCTGAGCGTTCATTTTGGGATTGCAACGACGATCCAGGTATCAGCAGTGGTCCTAGGGTCACTCGTGCTTGCCGGTGTCGCCAGCGTTAACCCAGCAGTAGTAACAGGATTAGTCGTGCTTGGTGGCACATGGTTATTCACTACGGCTGTATTTCGTGGCGGTCTTCGGCAGATGAAAGCGCGTGACATTAAATTGGCCAATATCGAGAAAAATATGGACCGTCTCTACGCAGCGCTAGATGGAATGCATAAAAAAGTATCGTGGTTGACATCAGAGCCGGAAATGAGGACCAGACTGATCGAGTACTTCGACACCCTGATTCAAAGCCAGCTTTGGCAAGATCATGTGATCCTGACGCCGAAAGATCTCTATCATAAATTTGGTATACGTAGTGATGTGGCAGAGGATCTACTTAACCAAATGGCCAAAGTAAAAGTATTTCATGACGAGTTTACCTATGACCTTCAGGACTATGAGAACTTACTTAGAACCGTTAAGAATCCATTTGAAAAGCTGGGCCGAATTAGGGATATCCGAAAAATAGAAGCCAAGGCTGTAGGTAAGTCCTGTGGCTTTGAGTTAGTGAAGAAAGATGCGGTCATCAAGGTCAAAGAAACAGGTGATGATATTGAGTACGTATTCAAAAAAGATGTGCCATGGTTTGCATCGAATATTACTCTACTAGGGATCGCTGCTACGTGTATGCCATTGGTCGGGATGTTGATATTCGGCGCACCGATCATCGCATCCCCACCCGTGCTGATTGCTGTCGGTGCCCTGGCGGTGGGTGTGGGTATTGCCTATCTTTATTTCCACCTAAAAGAAAGACAAATAAATAAAGCCCGAGAGGAACGTGATGACATCAAAAGGTGTTTACACGAATCACTGAATGAAGCGTATGTGCCAGACAACACAGAGAAGTCACAAGCGCTGAGTAAGCAGACTGGAACGCCTATGTTTATCGATAAAGAAGAGATATCAATCGAGAACGGCGCCAAGCCAAAACCAAAAACGGTTGCAGATGATGCACATCGACATGAACCGACAACCAAAAGAAAAAAAGACAACAAATGATGATGCTGTGTCATCAGTATTGAGCAGAAAGTCCATATCACGTATGATCAGCAGTAACAAACTGGAAACATGACGTGGAAAAAATGATCAACGCCTTTATGGACGAATTTCAAAAAAACATTCCCCCCGCACTCTATGACCTAAAAGAGGTTATCAGCGCGCATGTACGATCAACGGCGGAGACCATCATAAAAAAGATGGATTTAGTGTCGAGAGAAGAGTTTGATACACAGCTACTGGTGTTACGGCGAGCACACCAAAAACTGGCAGAGTTGGAAGAAAAGCTCGACCACTTAGCGCTAATAAAAGACAAGAAGACAACAACAAAGTCAAAAGCGGCCAGCAAAAGTGCTGTGAACAAAAAAGACAAGGGAAAGGCGCCTGCCGGTAAAGACGACGTAACGACGAATAGCACAACAAAGAAAAAAGCCTCAAGAAAAGACCCTTCGGCCTCCAAAAAGTAGTCCAAGGTCATCCTTCAGTCATGACGGTATTGTGGGTCAGTAACGCATCATTTATGCTTTCAGCACAAAGAGCAAAAAACAGAAACCCACAGCGTAACTATACCAAATAGTCAGCGTAACATCCTCGCGATCAGATGACGGGGGTTACAAGAAGATGTACCATTCATGAAGCAAAAAAGACCAAGTCGTGCTGCGAACGGCATGACCTCAACTTATGTGAAGGAGGGCCTACATGTCCGTGAAGTGGAGGTGGAAGTATCAATTTTACCTGGAATGCCGAGTTTTCAGATCGTAGGCCTGCCTGAAAAGGCCGTGAAAGAGAGCCGCGAACGCGTCAAGGCGGCAATCATTAATAGCGGCTACGCGTTTCCAGCAAGGCGGGTATTGGTGAACTTGTCACCCGCTGATTTACCAAAATCAGGGGGTTACTTTGACCTGCCAATTGCATTAGCGATCTTGGTTGCAGCTGGTTATATTCAGCATAACAAACACACTGCATCAGCAGTTTGGGTTGGCGAACTAAGTCTTCATGGAAAGATAACAGGTAGTGGCTTACTGCCATTTTTGATTACGGCATATCAGCTAAAAAAAAGCATTGTCATTCCAAAAGAGATGGTATTGCCAAGATCACTGTCAGGTCTGCATGCATGTAAGGTCGAGTCCCTACGTGATGCAATTGAGGTATTCAAACGAAATATATGGGAAGAAAGTCATAAAATAACAACTTACGATACCACGGAGCCAGACGAATTGTCAGCTGATTTTGCAATGGTTGAAGGCAGGCAGTGGGAAAAATGGACCTGCTTGATTGCCGCGGCAGGTAAGCATCATCTATTATTGCAAGGGCCCCCTGGCGTCGGTAAAACGCTCATGGCTCAGTGTTTTTCAAGTATACTACCGCCGCTGGATCCAGAAAAAATACTTGAGGTAGCGATGATTTATAGTTGGCACGGCGAGGTTAGATTAAACGATTCTGTGCCGCTACGGTCTCCGCATCACCACGTGACACCAGGCGGTCTTCTAGGTGGAGGGATTCCCTTTACACCAGGGGAGGTTAGTTTAGCGCATCATGGCGTTTTGTTCCTTGATGAAATAACAGAGTATCGTCGTGGCATGCTTGATCAACTACGTGAGGCATTGGTACATGGTGAAATCAACCTATCGCGCGTGCACAACAAGGTAAAATTAGCAACAAACTTTCAGCTGATTGCAGCAATGAACCCGTGTCCCTGTGGCTATCATGGGGATAATAGTCGATGCATTTGTGGGCATTTGGACATTAAAAAACATCAAAAAAACATATCGGGGCCATTTCTTGACCGATTGGATATGCATATTTTTTTCAAAAAAACATCAGACGCTTTTCCAGAATATAGTGAATTATGTAACAAGAATCTAGCCGAGACGATGGCGGATGATCTAGGGTGTTCTCAAAACATGAGGCGGATCGTTTGTGAGCTTCAGGTCAAACAAATCAAGCGGCAGGGCGTATTGAATGCTGATTTATCATGGAGCCAGTGCCAGGACTATGTCAGGGCGGCAAGGTGCGCGAATGATAAGTTCACACAAATAGAGGCAAATATAGAGTCGCAAGGGCGGAGCTGGCAAAAAACCATACGCGTTGCTCGGACGATTAGTGATTACTATAACAGCCCTTCGATCCGTCCCGTCGACCTAGCGCTTGCTGCGAAGTATGGTGGACACAGATTTTACGCATAGCACTAGGGTGAGTAGGGCGAGGATGTATGGTGATTGCACTTCGCGGACCGCGATCACTGGTCGGCGTGCTGCATGTATCTTGGTCACCTTTTCGCGCATTGAGGCTATCAACACAAAGACTCAATAAAACCAAGCTGATCACACAGACTGCGAGAATAGAGAATGGCAAGGCCTGTGTCGTGTTAAGAAGATAAAGAAAGCCAAAAGAGGTGATGGCACTAAGCGAAAAATCAATACATGACCTTGCCAGTCGAGCCGGTTGAGGGTCGTCGCCATGTTTTCCATAATAAGATGCTGCTGTGGACAGGCAGGCTACAAACCCAGCAATAACTGGCGTTCTGAATGTTTTTGGTATAGATAGGCTGGCGCGAAAATAGCATATTGCCGTTAAGGATTGGAGGCCTTTCATGATGCCAAAAAATAAGTCGGAAGCTAGGCTTTGTGTGTACCAGTCCGAAATCCGCCGGTATAGATCAACTAAGAAAGCGCGCTTTTCGGAAGGGCGGTGATAATCTTTAGTCTCTGGAAGCAGTGAGAGCGCGAATGAGCACAATATGGTCAATAGTGTTATCACAGCAGGTGTGAGGTATCCACCAAGCGTCAGGGTCGAAATAAGAAACGCAGGCAGAGAAGATACGAACGATAAATAGAGAACCAGCATATTGAGGTTATGCACTGTCCGATGCAGAAACTTTAGCGTGGCTTGATAAGACATAAATGATGTTATTATTATCACAAGTTATATTATAACAATTAGAGGGATAAAGTCAAGTGCCCCTATGATCAACACCGGCGGTCAAATGATGCGCCAGATAATAGCAGAGTATACGATATGAGCAGTCGCTTGGGATAGTTTGTCCCCTCAATGCACGACATAGCATCATGTGTGGTATGCACAATCGTTTCGCCAAGTAATAGATATCAAATTGGTTCCAGCTCAGCATTGCGCTGACCATCTCTTGAAGGTAGGTTTGCTGAGACGTCATATGTAATTTAATTATGTTATATTTACGTAAATGATAGTTTTTTAGGCGTCATGATAAAAGTCATAAATGCCGCAATTGACTGTACGCATATGCTCACACAGCCTGCTGGCTGTTTAACAAAATGCTTACAGTGGGCTAAATAAAAATGCTAATCAGTCTAGATGTAGCAATGAGTATATTTTACATATACTCACAGCATAAATCGCTTATTTCAGATTGAAATAAAGCCGACAGAGTGTTAATGATAGGGCTGGAGCAAATCACATAGCATCAAATGAAAGCTTCTGAAAAGATTGCCAATGAGCGCGCCAAGCGTCTACGTAAGCTGCGGGCAATGGCCGGGCTGACGCGCAAGGCCATGACTGAAAAATACCAAATCCCGCCAGGTACACTACAAAACTGGGAAATGCCACGCTTTGGAGGGCTTTCTGAGCGCGGTGCACACCAGGTTATCCAAGCGCTGACACTAGAGGGAGTTTATGCACGTTTTGAGTGGTTGATGATGGGTGTTGGCAACGGGCCAATGTTCGCGCCTGGATCGGCAAGATACATCAGGTCTCCCAAGAGGCCAAGATCTCCAGAAAAGTTGAATCAAGAGTCAGCTTATTTCACCAGTCGTAGCAAAAAACAGCGTAGTTACCATCTAAATGACGATTCAATGAGCCCGCAATTTAGCAATGGCGATGTTTTTATTGGTGTGTCGCGGTCTGCGCCACGCGAGCTGATGTCCCTGGTCAATCGTCTTTGCATTATTCAGCTAGATCCAGAAAAAACCATTCTACGCTATGTCAAATCGATCAATCCTACCAGAAAAACGATCACCTTGTTTACACATTATCCAAATGGCAACTGTAAGCACTCATATACTGAATCTACGTACATCAAAATATGGCAAGTCATTTGGGCTCGTAAAGCCATTAGCGCGATAAGCAAAGCAACTAACTAAAGACTGGGATAGCGGCACAGATCACTTTTTTCTCGACAAAAAAGCCACCATGGCTTTTCTGGCCTCAGGGCTGAAACCTGCACGGGTTTGGCTAACGCGTTCGGCCTTAATCTGGTCCTGAAAAGACGTGTCACCTGTGGAGCGTAGCAAACGCTTGGTTTCCTCTATAGAAATTTGTGAATGATTAGCAATCTGCTTAGCGCTATTCACTGCCTGTGGCATCAGATTTTTCGGAGGGTGCACTTCATACACTATGCCCATACGCATTGCATCTTGGGCACTGATTTTATCAGCCAATAGTGTGTGTGCCAAAGCACGATGGTGGCCGATGTGCTGTGGAAGTAGGTAACTTAAGCCGCCATCAGGCGTCAAGCCAATGTGTGAAAAGTTCGCCCAAAAATAAGCGTCTTCAGCAGCAAGAATGATATCGCCATAGAGTGCAAAAGAAAAGCCAACACCAACTGCTAGACCATTAACTACACTAATGATAGGAAATGGCAGCGCGCGCAACGCCACAATTAGAGGTTCATAGTGTTCTTGGAGTATGTGGCCAAGATCGCCGTCATATTGCTTCGCAGTTTGAGCTGTTGAAATAATATCAGCACCAGCGCAAAATGCGCGGCCAGCCCCTGTGATTAACAAGCAACGGGTTGTATCTATGGCGGCAATTTTTTCGAGATGCTGGCGCCACTGCGTCAGCATCTCGACGTTAACAGCGTTGAGTTTACTGGGGCGATTCAGTGTCAATACAGCAATGTCACTTCGCGGCCAATGCAGTGTGCAGTAGTCATTAGTCATGTCAACGTTCCTTGCCCGCTTTGGTTCTCGAGACACAACAAATCTCAGCGCCACGATTATCATGCGGGGTCATACCTAACCGGTATAGCTTATTTTACAAATCTTATTGTTATTTTGTTTTTATTCTTGTATAATCGTCACCCTAAATAGTTCACAATCAGAGTGTATATCTATGGCCAAAGTATGCGAAGTAACTGGCAAAAAGCCAATGGCGGGGCACAATGTCTCTCATGCCAACAACAAGACCAAGCGGCGTTTTGAAATCAATCTGCAAAACAAGCGATTTTGGATTGAAAGCCAAAAACGCTATGTACGAATGCGCGTATCAGCGAAAGGCATGCGCATCATCGATAAGCTTGGCATTGAGCAGGTATTGGCTAATCTTGCGAAAACACCTGCCAAGAAAACAGCTTAAGGAGACATACTATGGCGATGCACGGAAAAAGAATCTTAATAAGGCTTGTGAATAAAGCCACCGGTTCATATTATGTCACTGTGAAAAACCCAAAAAACACGACAGACAAATTGCGGTTAAAAAAATACGACAAGAAAACACGACGCATTGAAGAGTTCGTAGAAGATAAAATCAAGTAGGCAAAGACACGCAGCCGAATCAGTTGCAGTTGCAAACGATGCTTGGTTCTCATACAATCAAAGCAACTTACCAGCAGTAGTAGCCCGATGAACAGGAAATTCCGATGAAGCACGTTGTGATTACTGGCGCTAACAGGGGAATAGGTCTTGAACTAGCCCGCATCTACGCTAAGCTTTATCCTGTCACTGCGATCTGTCGATCGAGCTCAGACGCTCTAGAGTCATTAGACTATGTCACAGTCATTAAAGATGTGGACATGCGCAGTTGGGCTGCAGTACAAAAAGCAATTGAACAGTGCGAGCGCAAAATTGACCTGCTGATATGCAATGCCGGTATCTTTGAAGGCGGTTCCACCAAGCTAGGCAATGTGACTGCAAAGAGTATTCAAGAGCAGTTTTTAATCAATGCTGTGGCGCCGATAATGTGTGTTCAGGCAGCACTAGACTTTCTCACAAGGGATGCAAAAATTGCCTTGATCACATCAAGAATGGGATCCATGGGTGATAATCAATCAGGTGGCTATTATGGGTACCGCATGAGTAAAGCCGCATTGAATGCGGCTGGCAAATCGCTTGCTATTGATCTTACCGAGCGCGGCATTCCAATCGCCATATTGCACCCCGGCATGGTGCGCACCGAAATGACAGGATATGCCGGTAAGTTTACCCCCGAAGAAGCCGCAGAGCTCCTGGCAGCCCGGATTGAAGACCTAAGCATGGAAACATCGGGCCAGTTCAGACACGCTCGGGGTGAAATTCTACCTTGGTGATATTCATTCACGCGACACAAATACACAGCAAACAATAGCGGCCAAAGCAAAGCAAGTACACGTAGTTTTATTCGAATGCAGGCAGCTACTTAACTAGGCGCTGCCTTGGCCAATGGCAAAATTCGCGCACGTTGTTGGGCGAAAGCGCTTTGGATCTCAAGGATATTATCGATATTGACACAGTGCACGGACATTGAGCAGATTAAATTGATACTGACCACAACAAAGATAACTACAGCCGGTATCGCATGCCAAGATGCCATTGCAATCCATCCATGCGCTAAGCCATTACTCAAAACAATGCTCAAAAAGAAAAATTTCTTGATGGTTGTTGGCCCAAACAAAAAGCCTTTCCCTGCAAGCGGTCTCTGCATGCATTGATAATAAAAAACAACACGCGTGCTGACCGTAAGCATCACCACAAGATAACTTACGATAGCTGACAGAATAGCAAATTGAGGCATGATTATAGAAAACATTTCACGCATGCAGTAGATCGTGGTTGAACAAAGAAATAGCGTGGCAAGAGCGCTAGCGATGGCTGCTAGCCATTGCTTGGGCGTATTCGCTGACATGGCAACAACACCACGAAACAGCATAATATCCCAGCGAAGAGGTGCCAATGATATAGGCGCTTGCTGCCTAGTATCGTAAAAAAGCACGAAAGCGGTCAGCGAATAGGCTAAACTGAGCATAGTCGCAATTGGCCATATGGGTATGGCCATATGATGGGCCTGGCTAAAAAGTGTCAGTTGATCAACATAAGACTTGAGCACAACAAAACCAGAAGTAAACGCGATGGCCACCGTTGCACGCGTATTGGCCTGGCAAATGCTCATGGGTTTTCTCAGTAAAACATCAAAAAAATGGGACAGCTTATATGCGCTATCAATCCACTTTAGGGACGTGTTAAGCAAAAAGCACGCAAAAGCACACCACGCGACCAGCACGATAGGCATACGGCCAAGTGAGAAATTGAAGGCAACCACAGCCGTCGTAAATCCATAGATAAGCGCACAAATAAGCCCGAGGCCGTACCAAAACCAGTGAATACTATGTGATTGGGTTTCATGCATCCTATGTGACAACTCAGTATGATCAGCAATCATAATCTTTCCACAGCCAAAGGGGCTCTGCAACAAAAAAACCAATCAATTGTCATGAATGCAGAGACAGCGCCATATTTTGTCATATGATTTAGGATGCGCCATGGACATCACTCTGGTGTGCTGCTTGCGCCAGTGCTTTCATCTCTTACTGATACGCTGATACACCAATACAGGCTTATCGCAGCACGTTATTTCTATTTTTGATGAAGATGACAACCATGATATTTGCTGCTGTAAAGATAAGGTGGCAGCCGGGACCGGTGTGAACAACTCATCCTCTACATAGGATGCTTTATCCCAAGTTCTTCACACTGGAAAACTTATATGGTGATCATCTGCATCAATAACTTGATTCGTATCGGATGTAATCATTGCTTTTACCGACGGTGTAATACTAATATTTGCCGAAGGTATCGGCCCGCTGTCAAGGGCGCTATCAGAGGTGGACTCACTGTTGTTTACTTGT
>MDTG01449815.1_pt1 | contig 11804 bp, 11 predicted proteins | sample 811421 | NCBI WGS metagenome assembly MDTG01 (sample SAMN05326645, study PRJNA326480) | marine metagenome | isolation source: seawater | place: Pacific Ocean: South East | collected 2011 | reverse complement strand
GTCAAAACTCCTGAGGAAATTTTTAAAAAAGCAGAAATAATAGTTAAAGTTAAAGAACCTCAGATGAATGAGGTTAAAATGATTAGAGAAGGTCAAATTATCTATACCTATCTTCATTTAGCGGCAGCAAAAGAATTGACCTTAGGCTTAATGAAAACAAAAGCAATTTGTATAGCATACGAAACAGTAACAGATGACAATGGTAGATTACCTTTACTGGCCCCAATGAGTGCAGTAGCGGGCAGAATGTCTGTTCAAGCTGGCGCACACGCTTTAGAAAAAAATCAAAAAGGGAGAGGTTTATTGATAGGGGGAGCGCCAGGTGTTGACCCTGCTAATGTTGTAATTCTAGGAGGTGGCGTTGTTGGAGAAAATGCGGCAATAATTGCTACAGGCATGAGAGGTAATGTCTATGTAGTTGATAAATCAAAAAAAAGATTAGAGGAACTTCATAAACAATTTGGTGATAAAATTATTCCAACAGAGAGCGATAAAACAGATCTAAAAAAATTAATTTCAAAATGCGATTTATTAGTAGGAGGTGTACTAATTCCTGGAGCAGAGGCACCAAAACTAGTCACTAAAGAAATGATTAAATCTATGAAAAGAGGATCGGTAGTTGTGGATGTTGCGATTGATCAAGGAGGATGTGTAGAAACAAGCAAACCCACAACTCATGCAAATCCAACATATTTAGTTGATGATGTTGTTCATTATTGTGTAGCTAATATGCCAGGTGGAGTACCAAGAACATCAACAATGGCACTTAATAAAGCCACGTTACCATTATTATTAAAATTAGCCGATCAAGGTTATAAAAAAACTCTTTCGGAAAATAAAAACTTTTTAGCTGGCCTAAATGTTTACAGAGGAAATATCACCTTTAAAGGAGTTTCTGATGCATTTAATTTAAAATATACTCCAGCTTCTGATTTATTAAAAAATTAAAATGAAAACACTACCTCAAGATACTAAGGTAGTCGTAATTGGTGGTGGTATAGCAGGCTGTTCTACTGCTTATCATTTAGCCAATAGCGGATGGAGCACGGTATTAATTGAGCGAGATGTCCTCACATCTGGGACTACATGGCACGCAGCTGGAATGGTTACCCAATTAGGAACAACTCCACAGATAACAAATATTAGAAAAAATTCTATTAAATTTTATAATGATTTAAAAAATATTACTGGTCAGGATACAAGTTTTCGAAAAACTGGAACCATAAACATCGCCACAACTAAACCTAGACATCAAGAATATCTTAGACAAAAAACAATGTCTAAAATGTTTGACTTAAATATTGAGCTTATTGATAAAAATAAATTTAAAATTCTTTATCCAATAGCAAACAATACAGACGTTTTAAGCGGTTTATATATTCCTGAAGATGGTCAAGCTGACCCTGAAATTTTAACAAAGAATATCTCAATCGCAGCAAAAAAAAAGGGAGTTAAAATTTTTGAAAAATGTAAATTAAAAAAAATTCTTACAAGAAAAAATCAAATTAGAGGAGTGAAGACTAATTTAGGTATTATTAATTGTGAATACATAGTTTTATGCGCAGGGATTTGGTCCAGGCAGATTGGAGAGGCAGCAGGTGTAAGTATTCCACTCTATCCCAATGAACATTTTTATATGATAACTGAGAATAACAAATATATACCAAAAAATCTTCCAACATTTAGAGATCCAGATACTTACTTATACGCAAGAGAATATCATGGAAAAATTATGTTAGGTATTTTTGAGCCAAATGCAAAAAATGCTTTTAAAAAAACTGGTAAAGTGCCAAACAACTTTTCATTTGGAGAGTTTAAAGTTGATAGAAAATACACGGAGATGCTTCATAAGCTTGCCGCGCGAAGAATGCCCTCAATTAAAGATCTAAAGATAGAAAAATATTTTTCTGGTCCAGAGTCATTTACTCCAGACAGTAATTTTCTTCTTGGAGAAACTGAGGAGATCAAAAACTTTTATGTTTGTTGCGGATTTAATAGCATCGGAATAGGTTCTTCAGGTGGAGCTGGTAAAGCCATTGCGGAATGGATGATACAAGGCTACACAAATCAAGATTTATTTAGTCTTGATGTTAAAAGATTTGAAAAGTTCAATTCATCACTAAAATTTATCAAAGAGAGAACAACAGAAACTCTTGGAAATTTATTTAAAATGCATTGGCCTTACAAACAATTAGAAACTTCAAGGAATATAAAACTATTGCCGCACCATAAAAAACTTAAAAGATTGGGAGCTTGTTTTGGCCAGATCGCTGGTTATGAAAGACCAATGTGGTATGCAAACAATCAGAAACCTACTTATAAGTATAGTTTTGGTTATCAAAACTGGTATCCTTCAGTAAAAAAAGAATGTTTAAATACGAGAAATAATTTAGGATTTTTTGATCTCACTCCTTTTGTAAAATTTGAAATTAGTGGGAAAAATGCACATGATCAGCTTCAATACTTATGTGCAAATAATGTAAAAAATATTGAAGGAAGATCAACATATACTCAAATGCTTAATCCATCCGGAGGAATAGAAGCAGATATCACTATCAGTTGTTTAAGAAAAAATTATTTTAGAATTATTTGTCCAGCTTCTGCAAGAAGTCATAACAAATCTCATATTTTAAAAAATATTAGTAAAAAAATACAATTTAAAGATGTTACTGAAAAATATTCATGTTTTGGTTTATTTGGTCCAAATAGTAGAACTTTTTTAACTAAATTATTTGGAGATTACTTTTCCAATGAGAATTTTCCATTTTCAAGAGGCAAATATTTAAATTTCTCAAATATTAAAATTTGGTTTCAAAGGCTTTCTTTTATTGGTGAACTTGGCTGGGAAATATATATACCAACTAAAAAAACTAACTATATATTTGATAAAATTCAAAAACTCGGAAATGAATTTGATTTGATTTATGCAGGTATGCATGCACTTGATACATTAAGGTTAGAAAAAAAATTTTTACATTGGGGTCATGATATAACTTCGGAAAACAATCCATTTGAAGCAGGTCTTTCCTTTGCTGTGAATTTCAAAAAAAAACAAAATTTTATTGGAAGAAATGCTTTGGAAAATTTAAAAAACAAAAATACTAGTAGGAAATTAGAACTTTTTTCTTTAAAAGATCATTTTGAACCAGGTAATCCACTTCTTACTCATGATGAGCCAATTTTCTTTAAAAACAAGATTATTGGTTACACTACTAGCTCAAATTATTCATTTTGTTATAAAAAAAATATTTGCTTAGCTTATATTAATTCTGAAATAGATAATTATGATCATATATTCGTAGAAGTTGAAGGAAAAAAATACTCTTTAAAATTAGAAAAAAACCCTATTCACGACCCAAACTCTAAGCTATTACGTAGCTAAACCATTTTGGGTTATTTTTTTTTCTACAACCCATTTTGCTCTTCAATAATATATTAAATAAAAATAATTGTGATTAAATGTAGTCATGAGCACTCAATATAATATCGACCAAAGTCATCAAAATTTAAACTCTCAAAGTAAAGTTAAAGTTACTGATTTATTATCTAGATTACACGAAGAAAAAAAGATTGAGAAAAAGAGAAATTTGGCCCTAGGAGTTGCCGCAGTATCTGCCGTCACAGTTTTTGGCATAATTCTTACCATTTAATTTAGTATTTTCACAAATTTCATATTAACTAAACTAATGATTTAGCTAATCAAATATATTATAAACTTCGCATTTGGCGAGGTAGCTCAGTTGGTTAGAGCACAGGACTCATAAGCCTGGGGTCGGCGGTTCGAATCCGCCCCTCGCTACCATTTAAATAGCAATAACTATTTAGCGTATTTTTTAATTATCGAGCATATAAATTTTACATCTTTAACTGTTACTTTATGATGTAAAGGTAAAACAAGATATTTATTTTCTAAAAAATCCATATTAGGAAATTTTTTATTTTTCACAAATTTTTTAAAAATCGAGTATTTATCATTTCTAAAATGAACTTGGTTAGTTTCAATATTGTGCTCTCTTAATTTTTTTTGAATAAAATCTTTGTTATTAATTAATATAGTGAAGAGCCAAGCTCCATGTATTTTCTTTTTATCAAAATCATGTACACATTTTATCTTTGAATTTCCTGAGAGCTCTTTTAAGTAAGCGTTATAAATTTTTTTTCTATGATTAATTATAAAATTAAATTCTTTCAAAGAGTCAATACCCATAGTTGCAGCGATATCAGTCATTTGATATTTATATCCAACTTCATGAACATCATTTTTCCATGTACCTTTTTGTTTACCTTTTCTGTCTATTCCAAACCATCTTAACCTTTTTGCTTTGTCTTCAATTTTTTTATTTTTAATTGTAAGAATTCCCCCATCACCAGTTGTAAAATGTTTAATTGCTTGAAAACTAAACGTTGTAAAATCACTTATGCTTCCTATAGGTTTATTTTCGTACTTAGCTCCTAAAGCATGTGCAGCGTCTTCAATCAAAATAATTTTATTTTTTTTCGCAATTCTTATTAGAGAATTCATATCACAAGGCAATCCACCGTAATGCACACAAACTATAGCTTTGGTTTTTTTTGTTATTAGTTTTTCTACACTTTTAATTGAGATATTCATTGTATTTCTTTCAACATCAGCAAATTTAATTTTAATACCCATATAAAGAAGTGGAATATTTGTAGCTGTACATGTAAAAACAGTAGTGATCACCTCATCATTTTTTTTTAGTCCAGCTAATAAATAGGCCAAATGAAGAGAGTCTGTCCCTGATCCTGTTGCTATCACTGAATTTTTCTTGGCAAATTTTTTTTTAAAGTCGTTTTCAAACTTGTCAACGGCTGGTCCTTGACCAATCCATCTTCCTGCAAGTTTACTTTTAATATTAAGTGCTGATTTTTTTGATATATAAGGATAAAAAAGTAAAACACCTTTCCCTTTTTCTTTCATTATTGGAAGCTCTTTAAATGACATAGTACTGATCTGTTACCATAACAGCTTGTTTCTAACAAATGACATTAAGTCTTTTTTTTTAGAATTTTATTGATTTTTTTTAGACTCATTGATGAGTTTTTAGGAAAATTTAGCTTAAGGCCCTTTGTAGTGGTTTTTTTAATACTATTATTATATTTTTTTGCAAAATTATAAACAGTTTGTGTTGGTCCACCTAAATTTATAATCCCTTTTTTATCTATAATTTTTTTTAACAAAGGTATTATTTCATCATGAAAAATGAAATTTAACTTTACATCAGTAAATGCTTCTTTGTGGATAAATGGTCTTTCCGTCATACAGGCTCTAACTATAAGAGAATTTTTATACATGTGAACAGCACTCTCTCCTCCTAATTTAGACCATGCATAATTGTTCATTGGTAACACAGGATCTGTTTCTTTGTAATTACCTTTTTTACCCGGATATACATAACTGGTAGAAAAATAAATCAATTTTACGTTATATTTTTTACAAACAATTACAACATTGCATGTACCAATTATATTTAATTTAATACTTTCATTAATTTTATCTTCATGTAATTCTAAAGGCCTTGAAAGACCAGCTAAGTGAATTAAATATTTGGGTTTAACTTTTTTTAAATATTTTTCAGTACTTTTTATAGAAAGTATATTAAGTTGCTTTTTAGAGGGAAATAAATAATTTTTTCCACTCAGTTTTTTAAGAATTTTTCCAAATCTACCGTGACCACCTGTTACAACTATCTTTTTCATTTTTTATTTATAAACAATAAATCATACATATCTATATTTACAAAATCTTTTTTTAAGTTTTTAAAATTTAAAAACTTTGTAACTCTATTTAAGTTTTTATCAATTAACTCAAAATTATTATCATTCATAAATTTTAAAAATTTATCAAAATTTATCATGTAAAGATAATTTATGCTTGGATGCATATTTACCTGTTTAATTACTAAGTTTTCTTTATAGTAATTTGTATCGTTAAAAAAAGGAGTTTGAGATATCAAAATATATTTTGTATTATTTTTAAATTTTAAAATCTCTTTTTTGTAATCTTTTAAATATTGAAGCGAGCTTCCAAAATATACTAAATCGTAGAAATTGTTATTAATTTTACTAGATATTTCAATATTCTTTAAATTTTCCTTAATGATAAAATTTGTCAATAAATCCATTACTTCTTGCAAATCATAAAAAAAATAATTTATATTTGGGATCTTTTTTTTAAGATAAAAGAATAGGTCTAAATTACCTGCGCCATAATCAAAAAAATTAAAAATTTCTTTTTTATTCATCACTGTAATTAGATCTAAGAGGTGACTGTAAGTTATATAAGGCTTAAGATCTCTATCTTGAAAATTCTTACCTTCTTCAAATCTTTTAATGGTTTCATCTTTTTTAATTATATAGTTGTGGTCAGGTAAAGTGTCGTATTTTGTTTTTACAAAAAAAATTTTGAATATTTTAAATATTTTCTTTGCTAAAAAAGGGCTTATACTCTCAAAATATTTACTTGCTAAAAAACTATTAATAATATTCATTTTTAATTTCTACTTTATTTTTATTGGTATCAAAGAAAAATATAGGCCAAGTTAAAGGGTTAGTATATTTGTTAAACCAATAAGATAGATATCTTTCTGCAAGAAAAGCATAAATTCGAGTTTGAGAATAACCCTTTAAATCAAAACCAAAAATTTTTTCACATTTTTCTAGCCAATTAAATACAGAGCTAAAATAGTTATGCATAATTTTTTTTGATCTACAAAAAAATAAATTTTCTCTATTAAATGAATTTTCTTTGTTAACAAAATTTTTAAAATCATCTCTTTCTAATTCATCAAGAACATTTATTGCCTTGTCCAAAAATCCTTCACCATGAAACACATCAAATTGTAATTTAATATTTTGTTTCGATTTCAAAAAGTTTGAAGGCGAAAGGAAAAATTTTTTCTTTGCATGTTTCATTATTTTACTTAATTTCCAATTATTTACTTGTATTTTCTCTCCTAGCACTACTTCTGCATCTTTCCACTCAGTGGGTATTTTTTTGAGAATAGTACTCTCAAAGTTACTTGTATTAATAACTTTATTAAGGTCATCTGAATGAATGTCGTTTAATTGAGACCAATGATATCTGTATCCAGTAAAACCAATCCACGTATTATCTTCTACTGTCTCAAGAAGATTTTTCCATACCCAATAGTAAAAAGTGTACTCACCATAAAAAGAATTTTTTTTTGAGATATTATTTGAAACGCTATCTTTAAGCCACTCATTAGAAAATTTATTTTTACCAAGACCAACAGGTATGTAATTTAATCTTTTTAAATTTTTTAGATGATGGTCATGTAGACACATACAAAAAATTTTTGGATCTCTCATTTTAAAAAATAAATTAATTAATAAGTTTTTTTAGATAATTGGAGTAATCACAATTTCCATAAAATTTTATAGATTGATTAATTTCTTTTTTTCCAATCCATTTATTATTAAAAGCAATTTCTTCTAAACATGCAATTTTTAAACCTTGTCTATTCTCTATCGCAGATACAAAATTAGATGTATTGTAGAAATCTTTTATATTACCAGTATCTAGCCAAGCTCCACCTCGACCAATTAATTCAGCGTACAGTTTATTTCTCTTTCTATAAAAATTTAATAAATCGACAATTTCAAGTTCTTTTCTTTTGGAAGGTTTTAATTTTTTACTGAATTCAATAACTTTATTATCGAAAAAGTAAATTCCAGTAACAGCAAGATTTGATTTAGTTTTTTTGGGTTTTTCAATTATCTTAGTAACTTTACTTTTGGAATTAGTTGTTGCTACACCGTAAAGATTTGGATTTTTAACTGGATGTAAAAAAATTTTAGCACCAATTTTTAAATTTACGCTTTTTTTTAATTTAAGAGATAGACTTTGACCATAAAAAAAATTATCTCCTAAAATTAAGGCTACTTGATCTTTCCCCACGAATTTTTCACCAATTATAAATGCATCTGGTAAGCCTTTTGGACTTGACTGTTCTGAGTATTGAATTTTTATACCAAGATTATTTTTTTCAGGTAAAATTTTTCTAAATTGATTAAGTTGGCCCTTATTTACAATAATTAAAATTTGTCTAATTCCAGCAAGCATTAAAACAGATAATGGATAAAATATTAAAGGTTTGTCATAGAGTGGTAATAATTGTTTATTTACTGCCTTTGTAAGAGGGCTCATTCTTGTTCCTAATCCGCCTGCTAAAATAATCCCTTTTTTAATCATGATTTTAATCCTAATCTTTTTTCATAAATATTTTTAGAAATATTTTTAAGAAATTTTTTATTATCTAAATACCAAAGTATTGTTTCTTCTAAACCATCGTTAAATTTAATTTTTGGTTTCCATTTTAAATGTTTTTCAATTTTATTACTATTAAGCGCATATCTGAAATCATGACCAGGCCTATCTTTTACAAATTTAATTTTTGTTTTATTTTTAATTTTAATTTTCATTTTTTTACAAATTTTAATTATTCTTTTTACTAAATCTATATTTCTTAAATTTATACCTGAACCTACATTGTAACTTTCCCCGTTCTTACCTTTTAAATATAGCTTGAATAAGGCCTCACAATGATCTTTCACATGTATCCATTCTCTCGTATTTGCACCCTTAGAGTAAATTGGTAACTCTTTATTGTTAAAAATGTTAGATAGCATTTTAGGTATTAGTTTTTCAGGAAACTGATAAGGGCCATAATTATTACAACAATTAGATATGACAGCTTTTAACTTGTATGTGCGAATATATGATTTTACCAAATGATCTGCACTAGCTTTAGAGGCTGAGTATGGTGAACTTGGCTCGTAACTATCATTTTCAATTGATCTGTAATTTTTTTTTATATCACCATACACTTCATCAGTGGAAACATGTACGAGTTTTGGATTTATTTTCTTTTTTTGTAATTCTCTCAATGACTCAAGCAGGCTGAAAGTGCCATTAATATTAGTTTGAATAAAATTTTTAGGACTATCTATTGATCTATCAACATGCGTTTCAGCTGCTAAATTAAAAATGACTTTTGGTTTATATTTTGAAATAATTTTTGTTATTTTTTTCTTATCAACAATATCTATTTTTATTAACTTGTAATTTTTTTTGTTTCTAATTTTACTTTTATATCTGTTAGATGAGTATGTAAGTTTATCTAAATTAATTACACAAAAATTCTTTTTAATAAGGAAGTTTACAAGATTACTTCCAATAAAGCCCGACCCGCCTGTAACGATGATTTTTTTCATTTATTTCAAAGATTTATTAGCTCAATGTGATAAATTAGTAAAAGAATTATCTTTTAAAATCAAATAATATTATTAAATGGAATCAAAAGATCTCACAATTGTAATTGTAACGTTCAAAAGTGAAGAGAAAGTATTAAAATGCCTAAATTCTATTTCGGATAAAATACCTATAATTATAGTTGAAAATTCTAATAATAAAATTTTCAAAAGCAAGATCGAGCAAACATTCCATAATGTAGAATGCATTCTTTTAGGTACAAATAAAGGTTACTCGACTGCTAATAATATTGGACTTAAGCGAGTTAGAACTAAGTATGCACTTGTGTTAAATCCAGATACTATTTTGGATAAAAATGCTATTAAAAATTTTTTATTAAGGGCACAAGAAAACAAAGATTTTTGGTTAATAGGGCCAGCAAATGATCAAATGGTTAAATTAAATTTTAGCAATAATTTAGCTGATGTAAATAATCTAAAGGGTTTTGCAATATTTTTTAACATGCCGAAATTTAATAATGGATTTTTTGATGAAAATTTTTTTCTATACTTCGAAGAAATAGATCTTTGCAAGAGAGTAAAGAAAAATAATGGAAAGATTTATTTAGATCAGTCGATAATAATCAAGCATCATGGCGCAAGCTCTGTAAAAGAAATAGATAAAATTGAACTAGAAAAAAATAGGAATTGGCATTGGATGTGGTCAACTTTTTATTTCCACAAAAAATATAAGGGTTTTTATCTAGCTTTAATTATAATCTTTCCTAAAATTATATCAGCGCTAATTAAAATTTTTATTTATACAATCTCATTCAATAAAAATAAAAGAGATATTTATTATTGTAGATTGAGTGGTATTTTTAATTCAATTGTAGGTAACAAATCCTGGTATAGACCATCATTAGATTGATTTATATTTGTTAAAAAGATAAAAAAATGAGATGCCAAAAAAAAATACAATATTAGTTACTGGTGGCGCAGGTTTTGTGGGAACTAATTTAATAAAGTTACTTTTAAAAAAAACAAAATATAAAATTTTAAGTTTAGACAACTATTCATCTGGAAGAAAATCAAATCATATTAAAAATTCGAGATTAAAGTACATCAAGGGTAAAACTGCTAATATAAATACTTTAATTAAAAATTCTTATAACATTCAATCGGTTTTTCATTTTGGCGAGTTTGCAAGGATTTACCAAAGTTTTCTTAAGATGAATGAGTGCATAGACTCAAATTCTGTTGGCTCAAATGCTGTGTTTAATTTCTGTTTAAAAAATAATATAAAACTTATTTATTCTGCAACTTCTGCATCGTTGGGCAATAAAGGAAACGATAAAAATTTATCACCCTATGCTTTTTCAAAATCGAAGAATTTAGAACTTTTGGAAAATTTAAAAAAATGGTTTAATTTTAAATACGAAGTTATTTATTTTTATAATGTTTACGGTCCAAATCAAATTTGCAAAGGACAAATGTCAACTGTAATTGGAATATTTGAAGATCATTTTAAAAAAAGAAAACCTCTTCCGGTTGTGAAACCCGGCACGCAAACTAGACGTTTTACACATATAGATGATACCGTAAACATTTGTTTTTTAGCATGGAAAAAAAATTTATCTAGGCATTATAGTATTTCTAATAAAAAATCCTATTCCTTAATAGATGTAGCAAAAATGTTTAATTCTAAAATTAAATTTTTGCCAAAAAGACCTGGTGAGAGATATGCTTCTGCACTTATAAATAAAAATTTGTCTAATAAAATGTATAAATATTTCGGCAAAATAAATTTAAAAGATTATATCGATAATTTTATTAAAAATAATTGATCAATGTCCGGGAAATTCCATTAAACTCTCAGTTTTATATCCTTTTTTTTTAAGAAGATTATTTCCTGGTAAATCAAATAAATTAATTACAAAAATAAAGCCTGCTACTTTTCCACCTGATATTTCAATAATTTTTGCAGCAGCTTCAGCAGTACCACCTGTAGCAATTAAATCATCAATAATTAAAATTTTTTCACCTTTATTGATTGAGTCTTTATGAATTTCAATAGTTGCTGTTCCGTACTCAAGTTCAAAGTCAACTGAATGGACCTCAGCAGGTAATTTATTCTTTTTTCTTAAAAGAATGAAAGGTTTTTCTAATTTATATGAAACCGTAGAAGCAAACACAAAGCCCCTTGACTCAATCGCAGCAACTTTATCAAATTGAATTTTTTTCGCCAATTCAATAATTTTATCATTTGTGTATTTAAAAGCTTTTGCATCTTTAATTAGCGTTGTAATATCTCTGAACAAAATTCCCTTTTTAGGATAGTCTGGAATAGATCGAATGTGTTTTTTTAAATCCATAATTTGCTTCAAGTTTTAACAAAAAAGCATTAATAATTAAATCATGAAAAATAGAAAGCTCGGGATAATTGGTGGAAGTGGCCTTTATAAAATGGAGGGTTTTGAAAAAACTAAATGGAAAAAAATTAATACACCATGGGGAAAACCTTCGGATGAAATTTTAACTGCAAAATTAGGTAAAGAGGAAATTTGTTT
>MDTG01218790.1_pt1 | contig 11805 bp, 5 predicted proteins | sample 811421 | NCBI WGS metagenome assembly MDTG01 (sample SAMN05326645, study PRJNA326480) | marine metagenome | isolation source: seawater | place: Pacific Ocean: South East | collected 2011 | reverse complement strand
TATAATTCTTTATCCCATATTCTTAAATACTCTAAAAACAATTCAGAATGGACAATATGTGGTCTTGTGTATTCAAAAAGAAGATATACACCTGCCTTTTTCTCTAATGTATTCTGAGATAAGATTTTCTTAAGTATTGAAGAATAACTTTCATGAGTTTTTGCTTCAATAACATATCTATATAATTTATTCAAACTGTTTAATACGTAATATTAATTATAGCAATAACAGTTCGTATTGTCCCCGGGTAAAATTATTTAGATTATGATTGTCAATTCAACTTAGGATAAAGACTTTTTAATCTCTTTAGCAATTTCTTCAATTACATTAATAGAGACACTATTACCAAATTGCTTATATGCTACAACATCTGAAACAGGAATTATAAATGAATCAGCAAAACCTTGAAGTCTGGCTGCCTCTCTTGGTGTAATCTTTCTTGGATTTTTATTTTTCTGTCTAATCAAAATTTCACTTCCATCTTTATAATATCTAGCAGAAATTGTGTTTGTGTATGTGGAATCTTTATCAAAAATACCATATCCAAAACCTTTTCCCATCAATTTGTTATTTTCTTTTCTTCTCTTATGACCAGCCCATAATTTATCAGAAATGGTATATTTCTTATCTACTACTTCATCAAGAATACTTCCAACACTAGTTTTTTTATTACTTGGCTTTGGAAAATTAAAATCCACATCTTCATTAAGAAACCCTACAATAAATATTCGCTGTCTGTTTTGGGGTAAACCAAAGTCTTTGGAGTTAAGTACATCAATATGAATGTTATTATATCCAATATCTTTTAAAGAATAAATTATTGTCTCAAGGGTTCTACCTTTATCATGTGTTTTTAATCTTTTTACATTTTCAAGTATAAAACATTTAGGTTTCTTATGTTTTAAAATTCTAAGTATGTCAAAAAACAAGGTGCCTCTAGTATCTTCAAATCCTTTTTTCAATCCAGCTTGTGAAAATGGTTGACAAGGAAAACCTGCCATGAGTATATCATGGTCTGGAACTTCATTTGCATCTATTTCAGTAATATCTCCTTTTAGACTCTCATTAGGATAATTAGCCAAATATGTTTCTGCAGCATATTTATCCCATTCAGATGACATTACGCATTCAATATTTTTTTTACCAATAGCATTTTCAAAACCTCTTCTAATGCCACCAATACCTGCAAATAAGTCTATAACCTTAATTTTCATTTTGATGTTTTAATGTATTGGGTGTTTTTAGATTAATCCTCTTGTAATATCATCAATGAAAGTTAAAAAATTATTAACTTCTATTTGTTAAATTATTAGAGTAATATTAAAGTGATATATGTTTAAACAAGAGCTAATAAGTTTTATTAAAAATGATTATAAAGAGATCAATGATTTAAGAATAAAAATAGATGGTGATGAATTGGATGATAATAATCTTTTATATAATCTTTTAACTCCTTATCTAGCTCATAAAAATAATTTAGACGGTGAAGATAGGATTATATCTTTTTTTACAAAAGAAGGAAGCAAACAACAAAAACTATTTCCATTTTATATAGCTCTCTCCAATATTGTTAACTCATCAAAATCTAATAATCCTAATTTTAAAATTGATAAGAATAACTTAAATATTAAATTAGATGAGTTAACTAAGCTTCTTCCAAATAGTTTTTCATGGTTAAATAAAAAATGGTCAATATTAAAGTTAAAAGTTCTTCCAAGTTCTAGGAAAATTGCAATTGAGATTCAATCAATTGAAAAATTTGCAAATAAGACAAGTCCAGAGCTGGCAAATATTGTTAATCAGTTTGAAAAATTTCCTAATTACAGTGAAATCCAATCAATAATGAATATTGCTCAGAATGAATTAAATAATCTAGCTGAGAATTATCAAGAAGAAGTATTAAGAGAAAGAATTAAAAGAGTTAGCCAAACTGAAAGACTAGGAACGGAGCAAATATTTGAGTTTGGCGCTTCTTTAGATCGAAAGCCTGCTTCTGGTGTATTACTTTTTACAAACAAGCTAAAATATAAGAGTCTTATAAATAATACAGAATTTAATGACAAACCAATATCTGAGATAATCCCAATTGTTGAAATTAAACAAAAAAGAAAATCAGGTGAATTATACTATGATGAAATTGAAAAATCTCCATACGTTTTTTTTATTAACCAAGATTATCTTGTAGGGTGGAAAGAAATCATTAAAGCCCTTAAAGTAGATTATATTGACACTATTATTGTTGATGACTTTGGAGATATAATACAAAAAGATGAAATAAATGATTTTGAACAAATAAGACTATTCTGTAGCTCTTTAAAGGACGAAAGTGTAGATGTTTATTTATTAGATAATGATTCAAATTTTGATAATATCCAAATTTTAAAAAATTTCGAATTAGACCCTTGGCCATGGCTAATTAATTATCAAGAAAGGAACTATTTAATTAAACAAAAAAATTTTGATACTGTTTCTCATAAAGTTTACCCAATAAAAGATAATATAGGTTCTTCATTTTGGAACTTGTTTAAACCAATAAGCAACCATTTAAAAAAAATTGCAATTGATATAAATACACCTAATAAATTAAAAGCTGATATATGGAACACTATCCAAGCTGGTTTTGAAATTAATTCTAGAACTACAAGTTTCTACAGCACAAATATAAAGGATGAAATTGATGATTTTATTGAAACACTTGAATCAATTAATAAAGAAATTGAACAAATTAGCTTAAGAGATAAGATAAAATTTTTAAAAGATTCAATTAATTCTAGAGACTTTGATAACAGTAAACTATTAAAAATAAATGAAACAATTAGTAAACATAATATAAGAGGTCCAATAGTAATTATAAGTAATAACAAAAATAAACATGATATAGCTGAAGCTAAAAGAATAATTAATTATAAAAAATCAGAAATTTTTTTTACTACTAATGATAACTTTAAACTAGATATTTTAGAAGATCAACAAACTGCCTTTTTTCTTAATTTTTTAGGTAAAATCTCAAAGACTCTTTTTCTACATAAATTCTTCAGAAATCAATATTTAATTTTGAATAATACTTCTGAATTAGGATACTATAAAAAATCTTTTAAAAAATTCACTCCACTTATAAAAGATTACTCAGATTTTTATAATAAGTTATTAATTTTAGGACTTCCGGCTAAAGATAAATTAATTGAAGAGAGTATAATAGACTATAATATTGATGATTATATAGATTACGAAATTGATCTTGATGAGTCAAATGAAGAATTAATTGATGATATCAATGAACAGGATTTTTCATTTATGATAAAAGAAGTAACAAAAGAATTAAATAAAAAAGAAGGAAAAGAAATAATAACTTCTAATAGTTATATAGTATTCTTTAAAAACTCCATTAAAACTGTTAATGAGGGTAAAATATATCATATTTTGGATGATTTTGAGTCTAATTCTAAATCTAACATTACAAAAAAAGCAATTAATCTTAGGCCAGGAGATAAAGTGTTTTTTATGGAAGGTTTTAATGATGATTTTATGAGTCTTTTAAAAAAATTAAGAAAAGAAAATAGTGAGTTGGATGAATATATTGATTATGCTGAATCATGGAGAACAGATCTTAAAGAAAAATACAAAGAGTGTGGATCAGAATATACATTATTCAATGAATATTTCTTGAAACAAAAAGGGATTAATGTTGTTGATCAAACAGCAGGAAATTGGATTTCTGGGTTTACTATACAACCTTCTCAACTACCTAATATTATTGATATTCTTCATAAAATTCCAGGATCAAATGCATCCAAATATAATGCTAAAAAAATTATAGAGTGTACCAATTGGCTTAAAAACTTTAGAATGGAATTGCATAAAGATATTTTCAAGTATCAAGTTTTTAAAAGGCATGAAATGTATGAGCAAATTAGTAAATTGAAATATTCTAGACTAGTAAAGAAGATAGATAAGGACATTATTGTTGATGAAGTAATTATGATTCAAAAAAATTAATATGCCAGTATTACCTAAGTACAGAAATGATTTTACAAATAATGCTGAAAAAGAGATTTTTAATAAGGCTATTAAATCTGAATATTTTCAAAACTCAAAAAGATTCTTTATACATTCACTAAGAAATCAACAAGCTAATAAAAAGGTCGTTGGGGAAATTGACTTTGTCTATTTAGATGATCAGTTTATTATTTTTCTTGAGTCAAAAGGGGGGCCAGTTAAGTATGATTCTCAAAAGGATGAGTGGTTGGTATTAGGAGGAACAAAAAAAGGTGATCCTTTCGCTCAAGTAACAAGCTATCTATTTTATGTAAGAAATAATCTTTTTCCAAAATATTTTCCAAAAAAAAAATATCAACATAAATTAATTTTCGGTTATGGGGTTATGTTTCCAGATATTGAAATAAAAAAATCATTTAAAAAAAATAGTAAGAAATCAGTTTCATTTCCTCATGAAACTATTGAGTATGATCCAGAAATAATTTATTCATCAGAAGATCATGAAAAAACAAATGGCCTAAATAATTATATTGAGCATCTTAAATCATATTGGCGCAATCACGACAAATATTCATCTAGAAAAAATTTAATTGGTATTGGACTAAAAGGCCTTGATGACATTAGAAAATTATTTAGAAAAAATTTAATTTTTGAAATTCCAGTAAGTAAAGTAATTGAATCAGAAACAAAAAATATCGAACAGTTCACAGAAGACCAATTTACTTGTCTTGACACACTTGATTTTGTAAAAAATAAAGGCCTTATAATTAATGGTGGACCAGGTACTGGAAAAACCATCTTAGCAATTGAAATTTTATCTAGAAAAGTCCTAGAAAATAAGAGGTGTGCCTATTTCTGTTATAATAAAAATTTATCAGCTCATATTTCAAGAGAGGTTTCAAAAGTAAATATGGAAATTGATGTATTTCATATCCATGGTTTTTTAACTGAAAATTTGAAAAGAAATAAACTTTTGCCAAATCTAGATAAAAATAATAACGATTACTGGGATAAATTACTTCCTCAACAATTTAAATTATGGTTTGATTCTTTGGGTATAGATAAATATGACTTTATTGTCGTTGACGAAGCACAAGATATTTTTCAAGAAGAATTACTTGATAGTATTTTCATATGTCTTAAAGATGGTGCAGATTCAGGAAATTGGGCGATTTTTATGGACTGGGTATATCAAGGTTTCTATAAAGGTTTTGATAAAGACTACTTTAAGTTATTTACTGAAACATACTCTAATAGTATGCAATCTCTTGTTATAAATTGTAGAAATCATAAAGATATTATCAAAATTGCTTCTAAACATACTCGTCTTAAAGAAATGCCATGTAGGAGAGATAAAGTTGTATTTAAGACAAAGGTTGAACCTTATGACAATATTAATAATCTGTCAAATAAATTAAACTTACAAATAGATAAACTTATAAATGACAAAATATCTCCAAAACATATAACAATTTTAACATTTAAAAAAGATATGATTAACTTTTTAATTTCTAATTCAAATCATGAAATTGAAGAAATAAATGAACAAAACCTTTATTCAAATGATAAAATAAGTATATCAACTATCCATGGGTTTAAAGGACTTGAAGCAGAATTCATTATTATTGCTGGACTTGAAGATGTAGATATAAATAATAACGAATTGATGTCTTTAATTTTCGTTGGATATTCTAGGGCGAAAATGGGGTTAACTATTTTAATAAATGATTATGCTTTAGATAGCTTAATATCTAGAGAAAATTAATATCAGATATGTCAAAAAAAAATCTTGAAATAAGAAATGAAATTAAGGAATGGATAACTAGAAGTTATTTAGGTCCTTTAAGTCAAACAGAAGATAAAAGCATTGATTTAAATGAAAAAATAAATTTTTCTCCTAAAGAAATATATAGTTCAGGTCAACTTCATCCTCAAGAAAATAATATTTCTGAGAATTCATATGAAGCTGATTATGAAGATTATTTAAATACTAATGAAAATGATAGTAAAAAAAATATAAAAACAAACTATCAGAGTGAATCAACAGAGGATGAAATGAAGTTAACAACTAAATTTTATCCATCTTCCATAGCAATATCGTTCATTCATAAAAAAGGTAATCCCTTCAATTTAAATGTAAACTTTGGTAAATATGTAAAAGTAGAGGATGACGAATTTATGTTCGAGAGGATTCATTACACGTTTAATTGTATTATAGAATTAAGTACTAACAACGACATTATAATTAAGGATCATTCAGATGAATGGAAGATGAACTCTTCTAATAACAAACTAATTAACTTTAATTTAATCTCTTCAGATGTAAAAATTAGGTTAATATCTAGAGAGGTCAAAGATATATCAATTGTTACCATATCCCTTATTAATAATATCTACAAAAGCGGTAGTGATTTAAAGAAAAATGAGAATTTAATTTTCCAGCCTAAAATAATAGTTGAATCTAATAATGGAATTCAGCCTCTTCCTGATAAAGCCAATTTAGAATCTCTTAATGATGAGGACATTGATGCTAAATTTCTATATAGAAAATACAAAAATTATGGTATGGGTCATGGATGCTCGGTTGATTGGTTGATTAAGAATAATCTTGTAAAACAAATAGAGTCAACAATTTTACCAAATGAAATAATTAAGGGTGTAGATTTTGAGCCTGTTGAGCTTAAAGGTAATGATGATATCTTATTCATGAAGAATCTTACAGATATTGATTCTACTTTTAAATTTGATAAGCTAATTGATGAACTTAAATCATTTGTAAATGTCTATTCGAATTGGATTACAAAGCAAAAAAAAGAATCTAACAGTGAAAAATTAGAAGTTAAATATGAAGAATCATCAGAGAGACTTATTAATAAATGTGAGCAATTAAAAACTAGGATGCTTAATGGAATTAAATTATTGAAAAATGAGGAGGTTTTAAGATCATTTTTAGATGCCAATAAGGCAATGTTTTATCAAAGAGTATTATCTGACTTCTCTAAACACAGAGAAAGAACTGGTAGAGTATTATCTAATGATGATAAAAAAGATGACTCTCTCCCTGAGTTTAGTAAAATACCATTTGATTCACTTTCAAATAGTATCTGGAATAATGGTGAGCTTGAGTTTACTGACAATAATAAAGACAGTAAATTTTATTTAGCTAAGTGGAGGCCCTTTCAATTAGCATTTTTGTTGTCACAGCTGGAAGGAATTGTAGATGAAAAGTCGATTGATAGAGATACAATTGACTTGCTGTGGTTTTCAACAGGAGGAGGTAAGACTGAAGCTTATCTTGGCTTAATTGCTTTTACAATCTTCTATAATCGAATAAAAAATAAATCTGAAGATCCTGGAGTTAATATAATGATGAGATATACATTGAGAATGTTAAATCTTCAACAGTTTTCTAGGGCTAATGTCTTAATCACCTCATGTGAATTAATAAGATTTAATAATATAACTCTATATGGTGAAACAAGAATATCAAATGGTTTATGGATTGGTAGAAGTGCTTCTTCCCCAAATACAAATAAGGATAACTCAGAGAAAATGCAAAAATACATGAGGAATTATGATAGGAATTATTCAATTGGATCCTTAGACTATACTCCTCCTGTTTCATCTTGTCCTTGTTGTGGTAATAAATTATTAAAAGAAATTCAAAAAAATGATAGCGGAAACCCTGAATCAGTTGGAAGATGGGGTTATAGTCAAATTATAAATAAGTTCAAGGGTAAACCTTTTAGGCAAGATGATCCATTCTACATGTTTTGTACTAACACAAAATGTCACTTTCATATTTCTATTGAAGATTTTAAATTAAATAAAGATGACGATAATAAGAAAATAAATGAAAAGTCACTTCCAATTTATTTTGTTGATGATAATATTTATAAGCATAAACCCACCTTGCTTTTCTCAACCGTTGATAAATATGCTCAATTGGCATGGAACAACAATGTTTTTAAATTATTTAATTATGATGATAATTTTGAGAGAAAATCCTCACCTCCAACACTTATAATTCAAGATGAACTTCATTTAATAAGCTCTTCTTTAGGTACTGTCTATAGTATGTTTGAATTTGTAATTGATGAGTTATGTAAAAACACAAATGGATATAGACCTAAAATTGTTGGTGCTACGGCCACCGCAAAAAATGCAAAGGAACAATGCTTGAAAATTTATAATAGAAATAATTTCTCTCAGTTCCCTCCATTTGGGGTTGATATTGATGACTCATTTTTCTCAAGAAAGAAAGAAAATGATCCAAATGGAAGAATATACATTGGTGTAATGCCATCTGGACTTACAGCAACTACAGCAAAACTTAGACTAGACAGCTTAATCATTGATGGAATAAACAAAATTCAAGATGCTAGTAATACTAATTTGGATAACTATTATACATTATTAGCTTATTTTAATACTATTAAAGAATTAGGTAAGTATAGAACTTTATTAGAAGATGACATGAAGGCATATAGAAAATTTTTAGCTGAAAAACTTTCTACTTTATTTATTAATCATCCCCCAGACAGAATTAAAGAATTGTCAAGTCAAATGAATTCAGCAGATATTACTATCGGTCTTGATTCCTTAGAAAAAGATACTTTAAATGAAATCGATCAAAAAGATCCTATTGTAAGATTCTTAAATGGTATTGGGGTAAGGACTTCTAGAGATATTCAAATTAGTAGATACGGTAATAACTGGTTAAAAATGATTAAGAAAAATTGGAATTTTTTATCAGAATATATTGACCTAGATGAAGATGTTAAAAAATATCCTGAATCTTTTTCTAAATGGACAGATGATCAAAGAAATATAATAAATGAGTTAATTGATAAATGCACAATACTGTTTACTAATCGATTAAATTCAGAGTTGAAAGATGAAAATATTGATCCTGTAAAAGTTGCATTGTCAACCAATATGATATCTGTTGGAGTTGATATTCCTAGATTAAATGTAATGTCTATATCTGGACAACCGAAAACAACAGCAGAATATATTCAAGCAAGTTCAAGGGTTGGTAGAGAGAAGCCCGGAATTGTTTTTACTTTATATAATCAAGCAAAAAATAGAGATAGATCTCATTATGAAGGTTTTAAAGATTATCACCAATCTTATTATAAACACGTTGAGTCTACTAGTGTAACTCCATTTTCACTTCCTGCTATTGAGAAAACAATAGACAGTATAATTATAATATTATCAAAGATTAGATATTACAAGAGATCAAAAGAAGCTACTATAAATGATGAAGTCGAAAAAATTATTAATAAGATAGGTTTTGACTTAATTGATAGGTTTTCGTCTATACAAAAAAATCTTAATGATAATGATGTAGATTTTGAAAAAAGAAAAAAATCAATTTTATCATTAACTAAAGGAGTCATAGATAAGTGGAAAAGACAGGGAGTGATTAATTTTACAACTTATAGTGACTTAAGAGACGGAAAAAATAGAAATGAAGAAAATCTAAGTAAAATTTTATTTGTAGGTTCAGAGGATAGAAATAATCACCTCACCCAAGAAAAACTTTTTGTAATGAATTCATTAAGAGATGTAGACACATCATCAGAAATTAGAATTAAATCTTATATTAAATGAGAAAAGAAGGTCAAAATATAAGAACCTCACAAGCATTATACACATATGCACCTGGGAGTATTGCAGACTTTCCAGGATTATCACTTATGATACTTTCTCATGATGTGCCTCAAGATGAAACTCAATTATCTAAAGAAAAAGCGATAGTTTGGGGAGAGGATAAAGATAAAATTCCAAATAAATTAGAAGATTTGAGATTACAGTTAGCATTTGATGTAGAGTTTTTTGTATCACCACCAAAAAATGATTCTATTAAAGCATGTGTTCAAGCAATTAGATTTCCAGCCATTCAAAGATGTGATAAATGTAGTAGACTATGGGATACTTTTATGCTAGAAAAAGATCAAAATTTATATACAGATAGGAGTGAGAGAGAAATAGCTAGGACATATGATGAAACATTTTCGGCCTACAGATGTCCTAACTGTAAGAAGGATAATCTATTAAAACCTGTCCGTTTTGTTATTGCTACAGAAGACGGCCATATAGATGATTTTCCTTTTGACTGGTATCTTCATACACAGAGAAATAAACCTGAGGAAATTGGTAAGCATAATTTATTCTTGTATTACACAGGAGCATCCGCCTCTCTTAAAGATATAAAAATTCAAAGTAAAACAAATGATGGAAAAAATGTGTGTAGTATTTCATTAGAGAGAATTTTTGAAAATGAAACATTTGTAAATATAAAAGATGAAACTAAAGATTATCTAAAATATGTAAATGGGAGAATGCCTAGGCCATGGCATGGTAAAAGAAGTGATGCTAATGATGAATTTAAAAGTTACTTAATTGATGACTTTAATTGGCCACCTTACAATGAATCCGCTGATGAAGAAGAAAAAAAGAATTCTATAAAAAAATATCCAAGAACACTTCAAAGAGGTGCTGGAAACCTTTATTTTCCGATAGTATATAAGGGAATAACACTACCAAAAAGTAGTTCCAAGAGTGATGTGCCTGAAGAATTTACTTATATATACAATAAATTTAAGAATAAATTAATAGACGTAATGAACGAGGAAGAATATGATGTAGTTAATCACTTAGAAACAAAAATTTTCAAGAATGATGAAACATTATGGAATGGGTACACAAAAAAACAGACACTTAACTATATCAGATTAATAAATAGTAAAAAGGAAGATTCGTCAATAAAGTATACTATTAATCAACTCAGAGAACAGGAGTATGGTTGCTTTTTAAAAGATAATCTGAAAGTTAATAAAGATGAATGGTATGATTCTAAAATTCTTAATGGAAATGAATATAATTTTTGTGCTAAGAAAATAGTTCAAAAAGTAGTTTTACTAAATAAATTGAGGGAACTAAAGATTTTTAAGGGATTTACAAGAATCAAACCCTTAATGTTTGAAGATTTAATACTTGAGTCTAAAGAAGGTTTAACAGGTAGAAAAAAACAAGAATTTGCTAGAATTCAAGATCCAAGAAGTGATCTAAAAACTAATACTCTTCCAGCTACAGAAGTTAAAGGAGAAGGTATATTTATTGAATTTAATAGTAGAGAACTACTTGAGTGGGAAAGAAACCCTAAAGTAAAAGAGCGATTTAATATCATCTTAAAAAATTATAATAATTATAATAGTGCTTTTGGAATTGAAGAAGAAGATTCAGGATTTTTGTCTGCGAGATATGTGGCTATTCATACCTTCTGTCATTTACTAATAAACCAACTTTCTATTGAGTGTGGATATGGTAGCTCTTCTCTTTCAGAAATAATATATTGTAGTTCTAGCAAATCTAAAAATCAAATGAATGGGATCTTAATCTACACAAGCACATCTGATAGTGAGGGAACTCTTGGTGGTCTTGTTGAAAAGGGAAGTTCAGCATTTTTAAATTCAATAGTAGAAAAAGCTTTAGCCAAAGCAAAATGGTGTAGTTCAGATCCTTTATGTATAGATGAAAAAATTGGAAAGGGTTTTATGGGTGTTAATCTTGCTTCTTGTCACTCGTGCTCACTGATTTCTGAAACAAGTTGCTGTAATATGAATAAATTTTTAGACAGAGGCCTAGTAATAGGTACATTAGATAATCCAGAAATAGGTTTATTTATCTAGACAATTTAATTTCAATTACATCAGTTTCTTTATCTCTGACTTCGTAAATATTCTTAATATAAAATTCTTTCACCAAATCATACTCCTCGCCTGCTACCTCATAAAAAGG
>MDTG01417363.1_pt1 | contig 11806 bp, 11 predicted proteins | sample 811421 | NCBI WGS metagenome assembly MDTG01 (sample SAMN05326645, study PRJNA326480) | marine metagenome | isolation source: seawater | place: Pacific Ocean: South East | collected 2011 | reverse complement strand
TTATAAAGAACTAAAATATTTGGTAGTAATAGAATTAAAAAAATAATTAAAGGTATGCTCAAACCTAATAAATATTTCAGCGTCATGTTTTTTTTTTTTAAACTCATAATTTGTGAACTTAATTATTTGAGATCATCCCACTTTAAAAGCTTTTTTGATGAAACGTCTCTAGAAAGTTGTTTGTTAACTACTTTGTTTATATCATTTGACTTTATACCAGTTCCAGGTTTTTTAAATAAAAAGTCATTTTCACTTAAAACATGACCCTTTTTTTGATCCTTTTTTAATGACAAGCTTCTACCAAATAGAATCTTATTTTTCTTTTTTTCTTCATCTTCAAAAAATTTTACATATTCATTCGTTTGTATTTCAAAATAGTCGTCTCTGTATTTTTTTAACAGCCTAAATTCCTCTGGGCTTAATGAGGCTTTTGAATCTGGTCCAAACATATTCTTCTCAAATATTATATGTGCTTCAACAATATCCGCACTTCTGGCAATGGCAGATATTGCTGAATTAACATTTCCAGAATGATCAGAAAGTCCTGAAGGACAATTATACTTTTTTCTATAAAAATTCATCATATTTAATTTAGTTTCTTTTAATAGTGCAGGATATTTTGACGTACAATGTAAAATGGCAAATTTCTTTTCTTTTTTTTTTAATTTTTTGGTAAGTTCATTTATTTCATTCTGATTACCCAAACCAGTACTAAAAATAATTGGGTTATTTTTCATAATAATTTCATCTATCATCGGTTTGAATGATATATCCCCAGAACCAATTTTCCAAAAATCGATGTTTAATCTTGTTAAAAGTTCAACAGCTTTTATAGAAAAAGGGGTTGCCGAAAATAGAATATTTTTTTTAAAAGCGTAATCTCTTAATTTTGACCAGTTGTCTGGAGAAAACTCCATTCTTTTCCAATATTCAAACCTATTTTTATCCTGATAAGAAAAATTTACTCTAAATTTTTCGTCTAAAGTAGATTCTTCATTTGCAAAGTGCATTTGAAATTTTATCGCGTCAACTCCAATTTCAGATGCTAGGTCAATATATGAATGAGCAACACCCAGTGAACCCTCATGCGCTTGACCAACTTCCGCTACTAAAAAGCAGGGACTATTATCTCCTATTTTCTTACAACCAATTTTAAAAGACTTATGCATTTTTTTATTTATTTATAACTTACAAAATTAAAATTAATAACCAAAATTTAATTATTAAATGGAATTTTTAAAAGTAGTAGAATGTTTGCATTTAAAATTATTAAATATAATCCAATATCAGTTCCTCATTACTTTTAGATGAAAAGTGATTATTTGATGTGATGTTTTGCGTCTTTTTGTATACTTTATTATTAAATGGGGTTATGTAATGAAGGGTTATATGGTATTTGGGTTTTTCAGATTTTCGACTTCCAAAGTGCAAGCAGTTTGAAGTATCTAAAAGGATTATTTCGCCTGTTTTAGCTTTTAATTCAACTTTAAATTTTTCTCCAATTTTTTGATAAACTTCATTATCACTAAACCTTTGTTTTAAAGATTGATATGCTTCATTTTGTCCTCTTTTATTCATAAACTCTCTTGAATTTTTAGCAGGTATAACATTTAGGGTTCCATTTTTTTCAGATATATTCCTTATAGGAATGAAACACTTTATTTGCCTATAATCTTCTCTATCGAAATGATACAATTGAGAACCAATTAAATTTATATTCTTATCGTTGGGAGAATACCAAATATAACAACCATATAGAATAGGTAATCCTCCTAAATAATTTCCGACTGGTTTTATTATTTCTGGGTGCAATGCAAGCTTTTTAATAGGTTTATTCTCTTTAATCGAAATATCTATCGGCAAACTTAAAAGTGTATTTTTCTTACTTAAATTCTCTGCCTCTTTCAAGATTCTTTCTACAGAAAATTTTTTTTTACAAAAATTTAAGGTTTCAATCAGTAACTTTTTATTGTTAAATCTAAATACAGTAAATCCTTTTGAGGGGTCAATATTAGAGTAATTTTTTAATTTCATTTTATTAAGTCTGTCAACTCTAAGTAAATAAAATTTCCTGTATTTTTTTATTAAAAACTTATAAGCTTTAAAAAGACCATTATGAGTTAATGGAAAAAGTAAAGACACATTCATTGGATTATTAACAAATAAAATTAATCTCTTTAAAAAAGAATTTATCCCAAAGATTCTATTCGATAACCAACTTTTTACTATTCTTAACATTTTTGTTGTCTTTAAATTTTCACTCAAATAAAATAAAATACTTTTATTAATAATAATTATCATAATTTATTCATTGATTGAATAAGTTTACTAAATTATATATCTTAAAAATAAATATTGACATTAAATAATTAAAACATTTTTATTTATTAACTTGTAAAATGAAGATTTGGTTAGCCGATTTAACATATACACAACAATCAATCTCATCAGATGTAGTTCCCGCTGCCGTTGGAATGATAGCAGAGTATACTGAGAAAATGCTTGGAAATAAAATTTCCAAAATTAAAATCTTCAAATATCCTGAGGAACTTTCAAAAAGACTAAAAGAAGAAAAGCCAGATATATTTGGCGTTTCAAATTATATTTGGAACTCCAATTTGTCATATTTATTTTGTGAACAGATAAAAAAATCTATCCTAAAACAATTGTAGTTATGGGAGGACCTAATTTTCCAACAAATCAAGAAGAACAGAAAGTTTTTTAAAAAAAAGAAATAAAGTTGATTACTATATAATTAAAGAATCAGAACATGCGTTCGCAAAATTAGTGGAACACTTAGCGATCAACCCTAGAAAATCTAAAAAAGATTTACCGAATCTAGTATATTTAAATAGTAAAAAAAAATTAGTGTGCTCATCAAGGTTAGAGAGAATAATGGATCTTTCCTCAATTCCGTCTCCTTACCTTAGTGGAAGACTCAATCCATATCTTGATGGCAAACTGATGCCTGTTATTCAAACAAATAGAGGGTGCCCTTTTAGTTGTACTTTTTGTACAGAAGGGCAAACTTATTGGTCAAAAGTAAGGAAAAAGGACAAAAATTTAATAGCTTCAGAAATAACCTGGATTACAAAACAGATAAAAGATAAGAAGAACAAAGTTTCTAAGGATGATCTTCTGATTGCGGACTCAAATTTTGGAATGTTTAATGAAGATATTGATACTTGTCATGTAATTGCTAATCAGCAAAAAAAAAATGGGTATCCTAAGTATATTAATGTTGCTACAGGAAAAAATAGAAAAGAAAAAGTATTAGAGTCAGCAAAAATTTTAAGTGGCGCATTAAAATTAGCAGGCTCTGTTCAAAGTCTCGATCCAAAAGTTCAGGAAAATATTAAAAGGTTTGACGAGAATTTTATCTAGAGTTTACCTAAAAAAAGTTAATGCGAAGTCCTAAGTATATAAATTACTGATTTTTACCTTAGGTTTGATTACTAACATATTTCTATATCCAAGGTGGGATGAGTCAACTAAGATAGAATCATTTTGGGACCATCGGGGATGTAGGTCACATTTATAGTCTTTTGTAAATTGTGGAGGACTGTAAAAATTACCAACTATTTTTTTTGTTTTGTCTTTCAGTGAATAAATGTAAAGTTTTCTTTCGTTGAATTTGTCAAGTAAAGTATCTGATAGCATATACTTTTCAGGTTTATTAAAACTAGGATGACCATCACTTTTTAAGAGTTGATTATTTAAAGGCTTAATAAAACCTTTTTTGTCTTTATAAATATTAAAATTTTTTATCCCATTTATTGAAGAATAAAGTAATATTTTTTCATTATCAATCCACCAATAATGTGATGCATAGTTCTCCTTTGTAATGAGAAAAGGATCACCTCCGTCTCCATTCATAGTTAAAACTCTGATGTTGCGCTTATTATTTTTTTCTTGCCATATGTGAAATACAAGTAATCTATTACCATCAGGATTCAAAGAAATGTGATTAAAATAATGCATTGCATTTTTCATCGAGTTTTGAAATTTAAAAGTATAAGCATCTTTTAGAGAAAATATTAATTTTTGTTTATTTGTTTTAAGATTAATTGACCAAATACCGTCTTGCATTGGAAATGGTGAATCTTTCCATTTGTCAATAATTGCGTCATATCCATAACCTGGTCTGTGATTTTCTAGTCGAGAAAAATTAAGAGATAAACCTAATTGATTAGTAGTTTGAATATCGTAAACTGGCAATTTAACTATTTTCTCAATTTTATTTGTCTTAACATTTCTAATTACAGATCTATAAGCATTATCTATTAAGTCATTATAAATTATTAATTCATCATTTAACCATCTGAGTCTACATCCTTGTTGCCAGCACCAAGCTCTTGAATAAGCTAATTTTTTGAATTTTATATTATCATCGTTAAGATTAAAAAAACCAATTTGAATAGGAACCCTTGTTTTTTGTCTAATTGTAGTTTTACAAGCTAATATAATTTTTTCATTTTTAGGATTAAAAGGACAAAGATCATAATAACCAAAAAAAATTTCTGAATTTTTTTCATGTAAGTCAATTGATGTAAAAGGATAAAATATTTTTTTTTTTTTTTACAGTAAATCTTTCTGATTAAATTAAGTTTTATTGATTTTAGAAATATTTTAATTTTTGCGATAAACATTAAGTTTTTATTAACTTTTGTCAAAAAAATTGTTTACAAACTTTGCTATGATTTTTATTGAAGTTTCACTGAGAGTTTGGTTGATTGGAAGAGTTAATATCTCTTTAGCTTGTTTTTCAGTATTTGGAAGCGAACCTTTTTTGTAACCCAACTCTAGTCCCACTGGTTGAAGATGAATTGGTATTGGATAATGTATTGCAGTTTTAATTCCATTTTTAGACAAGTAACCCATTAATTGATCTCTTTTTTTAACATGAATAACAAATGTGTGATAGGAGTCCGAACAGTTCTTTCTACTTTTAGCAAAATATACGAATTTCTTATTAAGAAGCTTTGAGTATATTTTGGCATTTTTTTTTCGAACATTAATAAGTTTGTTTAACCTTTTAAGTCTATTTAATAAGATTACAGCCTGTAATGTATCTAATCTAGAAACTGTTCCCCACATTGTTGATTTATTTCTATTAATCAAACCGTGATTTGAAAGAAGTCTAATTTTTTTGGCTAATGATTTGTTATTAGTAGTTATAAACCCAGCGTCACCACAAGCATTAAAATTTTTTAATGGATGCGCTGAAAAAGCAGCTATATCTCCTAAACTTCCGCTTTTTTTATTTTTATAAATTGACCCAAAAGATTGTGCAGCATCTTCAATTACAAACAGATTATTTTTTTTGGCAATGATGTTTATTTCATCCATCTCAGCAACTCTTCCGGTTAAGTGGACTGGTATAATGGCTTTTGTTTTTTTTGTTATGAGGGTCTTAATATGATTTGGATTAATAAGTTGATCATCAGTCACGTCAGCAAAAATAGGCTTAGCACCAATTAATTTGATAACTGATGTAGATGAAATGAACGAATTGGCCTGAGTGATAATTTCGTCTCCAGGTTTAATTCCAAGAGCTTTTAAAGATAAAATTAATGCGTCAGTACCTGAATTCAAACAAACAACATTTGAAACACCTACAAATTTTGCAATCTGATTTTCTAACTTTTGTATTATTTGACCGCCTACATATTCACCTGAAGATAATACATTATCTATGTCTTTTAAAAGCTCATCTTTCTCTGATTTATATTGAGCAGCTAGATCTACATATGGTATATTAATATTTTCTTTCATTTTCTAGATAAAATTCTTTAACTGTTTCTATTACATAATCAAGTTGTTCTCTTTCTAGATGTTGGTCAACGGGAAATGTAATTATTTTTTTTGCATGTTCGTCGGTAACTGGAAATTGGCCTTTTTTATAACCGAACTTAAAGAGACCCCTTTGAAGATAAAGAGGAATTGGATAGTGTATTTTGGCTTCAATTCCTTTGTTTTGACAATATTTTAATAAATTATCTCTTTTTTCTGCAAAAACTATATATAAATGATACACAATTTTCATATTTTTTATTCTAGGTGGAATTTTAATTCCAGGAATCTTTTTCAAATGTTCATCGTAATAAGAAGCATTCTCGATTCTTTTTGATGTAATGTTTTCTGTTTCTCCAACCAACCAGTTTCCTACTATAGCTTGTATCGTGTCTAAACGAGAATTGTATCCAAGAATTTCAATTTCGTCACGATTTCTCAGGCCATGGTTTCTCAATAATCTTATCTTATTGTTAATTTTAATTGAATTTGTTGTGATTAGTCCCCCATCAGACCAAACATTCAAATTTTTTAATGGATGTAATGAAAAAGCTCCTGTTTCCCCCCAAGTTCCTGCATTTTTTCCGTTAATATTTGATAGAATTCCTTGACAGGCATCTTCTACAATCGGCAATTTATATTTTTGTGCAAGTTTCATTATTCTTTCCATATCACTCATGTAACCAGTAAAATGAACAGGACATATTGCCTTAGTTTTTTCATTGATCAAAGGTTCAATTAAATCAACATTCATACAAAAAGTATCATCGCAATCCACAAAAACAGGTATTGCTCCAATTTCATTAATCGCACCTACTGTTGCAATAAAAGTATTTGCTGCAGTTATTATTTCATCATTATTTCCAATTCCAAGTGCTTTTAAGCTTAATTTAATTGCATCTGTACCAGAACCAACACCTATGGCATATTTTGTCCCAATTAATTCTGCAAATCTTTTTTCAAATACTGATAAGGGTTTACCTAGTGTAAAGTCACCGGTTTTAACAAAATCCTTTATTTCCAACATTAGATTATCAATATTTGCAAATTGCTGGGATAAATATGAGTATCTTACTTTCATGGATTTTTGAAAATGTAAATTTTTTTAATATGCATAATAATTAAATAAGTTATCTGATTTAAAAACCAAATTAATTTATATTTATTTATTATAAAAGGTTTGCTGCAATAATTCACTTTTTTTCATCCCTAAACGAACAAATAAATTAATAACATTTAAATCTTGCAATAAAAATACCGATTATATTAATTTTTTTGACAAATAATTAGTTAATGTATCTTTGATCCCTTTTTTTAATGAAATAGTCTGGTGCCAATCATCTGGAATTTTACCAAAATTATATAAATTTGAATTTTTAAAATTAACCTTTTCACATATGATCTTACTTTTTGAATCCAAAACATCAACAACAAGTTCAGCTAATTCCTGAAGGTTTAAATTTTCCTTAGCAAAAAAATTATATTCCTTAAAATAACCACTTTCTTTTTTTTTCATTTTCTTAACTGAATATTCAATTGCACTAATTGCGTCTTTTGTGTGAATAAAATTAAATATATCACCCGTAAGTACTTTGATTGGATGATTTTTAAAAGCATTTTTGATAAAATTAGAGACAACTCTGTTGTCAGGTTTATTGTCAAATCCATATATAGTTGTGAATCTAATTACAGTTGATTTAATATTATATTTTTGAGAAAAATACTTAGTAGTTAATTCTGAAAAATACTTACTAAGACTATAAATATTTGGTTTAATCTCTTGTTTACATTTAAATTTTACAACATCTGCAGAGCTTACCAGCACTAAGTTTTTTTGATTTAAATTATTTTTTGATAAAATTTTGAATAATTGTGCCAATTCATTTACATTTACATCTATGCATTTGGCTGGATCATTTTCTCCTTCAGAAACACCGCTTATTGCTGATAGATGTACAATAGTATCAACTTCAGAAAATATAATAGACTCATTTAAGTCTCTTATAGTTTCAACTTTTATATCATCTTTATGATTAGAACCTTTTACATCTATTCCAATCACTTTGTTACCTTTATTACGTAAATAATTAGTGTATGCACTTCCAATATTTCCTCTGGAACCAGTAATCATTATTGTACTCATTTTAGCAAGTCTCCGATCTTTAAATCAATCTGTGATTTAACTAAAATTATCCCATCACTTGTTGATATAACTAACCTTCCATCAGTTGTTTTAGCAATTACCCTTCCTATTTGATCTCCAATGAAGCTCTGACTAAATTTGCAAATTTTTTTTTTTTTTTTTTATATAAGTATATGCGTTTGGATAAGGGCTACCTAAAGCATTAATAAATCTATGAATTTTAAAACTGCCATCTTTCCAATTTATTTTACTATCTTGTTCCTCTCTTTTAGGATCATAGGTAGCTAATTCTAAATTTTGTGAGGTTTTATAAAATGAATTCGATCTGGCTTGATCAATTACTTTAAGAGCCATTTTTTTCATCTTACAAGAAAGCTTTTTCATAACATCTTTGATAAGATCATCTCGTTCAACATAAACGAAATCTCTAATTAAAACATCACCAAGATCGATTTTTTCGTTCATTAAGTGAGCACAAATACCAATCTTTTCTTCTCCTTTAATCATTGCCCAATTCACTGGGTGTCTTCCCCTGAACTTTGGTAAGTCTGATGAATGAAAATTAATATTTCCTATTTTTGCAATCGATAATATCTTCTTTTTAAAGATTTCTGGAAAAGCAAAACATAAAACAAGATCGGGGTTTAACTTCTCTAACTTGGTAGAATCCTTATTAATACTTTCAATAATTTCAAAATCTAATTTTAATTTTTTTATTAATTTTATCGAGTTTGAGTTATTTCTGTCATTGGGTAAAAAAACTTTTAATGGTTTGATTTTATTTTTTGTTAGTTCATTTAAACTTTGATTTAACCAGTCCATGGAACCAAATATTACTATTCTTAACTTTTCCATATTTATGAGGGTGATTTTAAATTTGGACGATTATTGAAAAAATCTTTAATACATTTAATTACATACTTTAAACTCTTAAAATCAAGTTCAGGATAAATTGGCAAAGAAATAACTTGTTTCGAAATTTTTTGTGTATTTACCAATTTTTTCGGTATTTTAAAAAATAGATTCTTATTTTCTGAAATAGAATTTGGACCAAGATGTATAAATACTTCAACGCCTTTATTCCGTAAATAATCATGTAATTCTTTTTGATTATTGGTTCTAATAGTGTATGAAGAAAATACATCGAAAAATTTATCTTTTTGATTAACCATTGGTGGCAGGACCAATGGAAGGTTCTTTAATTCACTTTCATATATTCTTGCTATCTCTCTTCTCTTTTTTATCCAAGAATTAAATAAAGGAAACTTTACATTTAAGATCGCAGCTTGGAGAGTATCAAGACGACTAGAAAATCCATATGAAGTATACTCATATTTATTTTCTTGTCCGTGATTTCTCATAGTTTTTAATCTATTGGCAAGTTTATCATCATTTGTTGATATAAAACCTCCATCTCCTGCACATCCTAAATTTTTCATTGGATGAGAACTAAAACACCCAATTGAATTAAAATTACCTGGATTTTTATTATTAATTTTTGCTCCAAGTCCTTGAGCTGAATCTTCTACAATTGATAGACTGTATTTTTTTGCTAATCTTGATATTGAATCCATGTCAGCCATTCTTCCATTTATATGAACCGGAAAAATTGCCTTTGTTTTTTCATTAATAGCACTTTCAATTTTACTTACATCAATATTATAATCGTCGCCAATATCAACTAGAACTGGCGTTGCACCAGTGTGAAATATTGAACTAATTGTCATAATGTAAGTATGTGCAACCGTAATAACCTCATCATTTTTTTTTAAATTAAGAGTTTTTGCTGCTAAAATTAGTGCATCTGAACCACTATTAACCCCAATTACATTTCTTACATTCAAAAATTTAGCCATATTCTCCTCAAAAACATTCACATCGTCTCTGAGAATAAAGCTACCATTTTCCATAATATTTTCAAAAGCTCCAATTAGTTCCTTTTTTTGATTACTAAATTGTTTTTTTAGATTTATAAATGGTACATTCCAATTCATATTTTCATCCAGTAAATATTTATTCTGACTTAATTGTTAGACCTCTAAGGTTTCTCAGTGAACTTTTATCTCCCATTGGTTCTACAGACAAATAAAGTGCTTCATCAACATTATTTTTTAAATAGAATTCAATATCGAGCAACAAAGTCCCTCTCTCAGCTGGAGTCAGTTCCCTTAATAAGCTTACAATTATATGTCCGTCAACATTTGCTGAAAGTATTTTAATAAGGGAGGAAACCTTTGCATCCATAAATTTTATATTTTCTCTTATTGTTCTTAATCTTTGGGACGAAGAAAGCTCTAACCATTTTTTTTTTGGCTGTGGAGTAACAGCAAAAGCATTTGATTTTAAATTTAAATCTCTTTCTTTTATATCTGTCGTCATGAAATTGTCTTTACAATCATCTGGCTTTTAAATTCCTTTCTATTTAAGAGTGGATGAGAATCTTCAATTGGTCTTCCAAAAAGTAGCTTTGGATAAATTTGCGATTCTCTATTCATATGCACATTACATAATATAGGACCATTTAAGGAAAGTGCAAATTTAATTTTTTTCTTTAAATGTAAGTGATTATCCACATCAAGTGATTTAATATTATATGCCTCAGAGATTTTGCTAAAATCTGGATCAGGAAGTTTTCCTTGAATAGGATCGGATGCATGAAATCTAGAATTTAACCAGCTTTGTTGAGTTCCTTGAATGATCCCGTGACAATGGTTGTTTAATAAAAAAATTGCTATATTAAGATTGTGTTTCGAAATGGTTGCTAATTCTTGAATATTAATCTGCAAACCACCGTCACCGATAATACAGATTACCTTATTTTGGGGTTCAGCAAAAGAGGCCCCTATACTTGCTGGTAAGGAATAACCCATCGGTGAATGGTTCCACGCAGAAATTAGTCTTTGGCTACCTTTCACTTTAAAACCTTGCATGGTCCATATTAAATTACTTCCACAATCGGTAACGATTATGCTTTTATCGTTTGAAAGTTCTGAAAGTTGATTCATAAAAAAATATGGATTTACATTTTTTTTTTGATTATTTGTTTTTGCATTACAACTTGGATATCTCTGTAACCAAGATTTTGTTTTTTTCAACCAGTTTGAAGTATCTTTTTTTTTGTATTTTTTGGTATTTGTTAATATATCTGTCAAGAATGATTTTGAGTCTTGTGTATGAAGTATATCTACTTTGAAACCCATTTTTTTATACTTAATTTGCTCTGAATTGTCTATATCAATGACCACTCTCTTTGCTTCTCTTGCAAATGTCTTTATATCAGAACCAACTTCATGACTATCAAGTCTTGTACCGATTGCGATTATTAAATCAGAGTTTTGTACAGCAAAATTTCCTGCTCTTCCTGATGTTACACCAAAGCTACCTGAAAAAAGTTTATGTTCATGATTGATAACATCCATAGCTCCCCAAGTAAGAAGAAAGGGTATATTTAGTCTATTTATTAAACTAGAAATCTCCCTTTCTGCTTTACCCATCCTCACTCCCGCGCCAATGACTAATATTGGTCGACTTGATTGTTCAATGAGTCTTAAAAACTTTTTTATTTTTTTTTCAGTAAATTTATTTTTTTTACTTACATTAGGTTTAAAACTTTTTAATTTTTTGGGATCTATTTCGGCTCTTTGCACATCATCGCAAATGTCTAATAAAACTGGTCCAGGTCTTCCAGTAGTTGCAATGTGAAATGCTTTTTCTAATTCAAATCTAATCATTTTTGGATTATCGATTAGTTTACAGTATTTTGTAACAGGTTTAAATATAGACACAACATCTGTTTCCTGAAAACCTATTTGGCGAGATTTACTTTTTTTTTTGAGTTTTAAGCTTGGAACTTGTCCAGTAATAGCTATT
>MDTG01366485.1_pt1 | contig 11807 bp, 12 predicted proteins | sample 811421 | NCBI WGS metagenome assembly MDTG01 (sample SAMN05326645, study PRJNA326480) | marine metagenome | isolation source: seawater | place: Pacific Ocean: South East | collected 2011 | reverse complement strand
TTTTATCCAGATAGGTTTTATTGTTTCCAGTAAAATTCTTCATCTAACTTTTTTTTACTTATCATACTTTGTAAAAAATTAATTCTAAATTCATTTCCTGTTAGTTCGTAATCTTCTAAATTTTTTATCAAATCCTGAATACCGTATGTTAAATTATATTTAAATTCAAACTCTGGAAAACAATTTTTCAGTTTATCAAAATTTACTATATAAGATCTTTGGTCTTGATCTGATTTACCAAATTTTATGTTTTCAAGATTTAATATATTGCCCACTCTTTGAGCAATATCTTTTATTGAATAGTTCATTGTGTTCTCTCCCACGTTGAAAATTTGTTTATCAAAATTTCTTTTTTCCTCAATAATTAATTCGATAATTTTGGTTATATCATGAATGTGGACAATGGGTCTTTTTGGCTTACCGTCTGATATAAGATTAATTTCTCTATTTGTGTACCCATTGAATGTAAAATCATTAACTACTAAGTCAAGCCTTAGGTTTGGGGAAAACCCAAATGCAGTAGCATTTCTTAAAATTATTGACTCAAAAGGAAAGTTGTTATTTAACAAATATTCTTCATTTCTGGCTTTTGCCTTGGAATATTCTGTAAGAGGATTAATTTTTGATTTTTCATTCATTATTTCCTGTGAATATCCATAGACACTTGCTGAAGACATATATATAAACTTTTTAATAGATGATTTTTTTGCTAGTTCTAAAAGCCTGGTGGTCGCAAGATGATTAATTTGATGGGTAATATTTCTATTTAATTCTCCTAATGGGTCATTTGACAATTCACCCATGTGAACAATAAAGTCAATATCTTGCAAATCCTTTAAAGATATTTGTCTAATATCTTTAATTATTGTGTTTTCTAAATCTTCAATTTTTTGTCTAAAAAAATTTGTATCATAAATTTTAATATCATAATTTGTCTCTAAATTCTTATAAAAATAAGTACCTATATATCCCAAGCCACCAATTAAAAGTATTTTTTTCATAAATATATTTCTAGAGTACAACTTTTGTTATTTTATATTATTTAGTCAAAAATAATCGCCCTGTCGACCCCTTATTTTTTAAACTGCCTGCCAGAGTATTTATAAGTATTTTTTCAATTGTATCTTAGATTTCTTATTCGAAATTTAATAATTTAGACTCAAGAATTTCCAGCTCTCTAATAGTGTCTACACATTGCCAAAAACCATCATGCTTAAACGCATACAAATTTCCATCCTGTGCTAATTTTTCCATTGGATTTTTTTCAAAAATACAATCATCTAAGTTTAAGTATTTTTTTACATCTTTATTAACAACAAAAAAACCACCATTTATCCATTCTTTTCTTGAATTTATTTTTTCACCAAAATTTATAACTTTTTTGTCATTTATTTGAAGCCTACCAAATCTTTCAGGAGTATTAACAGCTGTTATGGTAACCGTAGAATTATTAGAAAAGTGAAATTCAGTAAGTTTATTAATATCTACATCACATAGGCCATCTCCATAAGTAACGTAAAAGTTGTCCTCTTTTACTTCATTCATACCAATAAGTATTCGAGTACCTGTCATTGACTCTAAGCCCGTGTCTATTAATTTTATTAACATATTTTGATAAATATAAGCATTTTCTTCATCATTCGACTTTTGATAATTTTTTTTCAAAAAATCTTCAAAAACTTCTTGTTTGTATCCACCTAAAATATAGACATTCTTAATTCCATATTGTTTATAAATGTCAATGATGTGAATAAACAAAGGTTTGTCTAGAACTTTGATCATTGGTTTAGGTATTTGTTTAGTATATTCCTTAAAACGTGTTCCTTTACCACCAGCTAAGATCAAAAGTGAGTTTAGATTTTTAATACTGCCTCCTGAAAGAAGTTTTTGTACTATATTAATTATATTGAAAAATATATTTATTACTGGTGCTTCTAGTTATTTAGGAGAAAATTTAGTAGATAAATTAAGTAATCATAATGTTTATGCATTAACAAATAAAAAACCAATTAGAAAATCAAAAAATCTTACTCCAGTTAAATTAAAACTTGATCAACTTAACTCTTTCTTCATAGATAATAAAATTAGTACAGTCATACATCTTGCAAGTAATTCAAAAAGCAAAGGTGAGGAAAATATTAAAAATTTAATAGATGTAAATGTTGTTCTTGGAAATAAAATCTTAATCTCAACTAGAAATTCACCTGTAAATAAAATCATAACATCAAGTTCATATCTGCAAAATGTGACAGAAACACCAACAAATATTTACTCACTAACCAAACAAATATTCGAGGATTTATTAAGAAATTTTTCAGAAAAAAATGGAATCAGAGGTTGTTCAATCCAATTTGGAGATATATATGGAGAAAATGATTCAAGAAATAAACTTATTCCGTATTTATTGACACATGAAAATAGTGAATACGTTAAATTAAATTCTGATGGCATGGGGTGTTTTTCGCCGATAAATATATCAGATGCAACAGGTCTGATAATAGATGAAATAGAGTCATCAAAAAAATTAGAATTTGAAGTAAAAATTGGATTTACAAAAATAATTACTGTTAAGTCATTCATAGATAAATTTGTAAGTATTAGAAAAAAAAATTTTATACCTGTATTTAATGAAACAAAGGTTTCAAAGGTTGTTGTAAATAACTTTATTGGTCAATATTTTTTACCTAAAATAAATTTGCAAGAAGGATTAAAAAACCTTTAGTTTTAAAAAGTGTTTACATGACGTAGTATGATTAATAAAAACTAACTGATTATTTAATAATTTAAATTTCAACCGTATGTAAAGTTTTATTTAGATGAGAATTCTTAAACAAATATTACTTTTTTTTCTAGGCTTAAGTATCTCAAATGATGATTTAAAAGAATTTATAAAGTGGAAAGATCTACATAATTACTCTGAACCTTTTCCTACTTTTGTGAAAAAACAAGTTTTTCATGAATATAACTCTTCCTCAACAATATGGGTTGAAACAGGGACATTAGTCGGAGACACGGCTAAATATCTATCAAAAATTGCAAAATTTGTATACACCATAGAACCAAGTGAAAAATACTACAATTTATCAGTAAAAAACCTTACAAACTATGAGAATGTAAAAATTTACAACGATAACTCAGAAAACAAACTAAACGATATATTAGAAATCATTAAACCCAATTCTGATGTTTGTTTTTGGCTCGATGGTCACTGGTCCGGGGGAGATACCTTCAAAGGGGAAACGGATACTCCTATTTTAAGTGAATTAGAAACAATAAAAAGATATCTAAATAAATTTTCTAAGCTAAATATATTGATTGATGATTTCAGAATTTTTGACATTGGAAACAATGTAGACATCTATCCTTCAAAAGAAGTATTAATTGAATATGCAGCAAAAAATAATTTAAAATGGAGAATTACTAGAGATATTTTTATCCTATCAAAAGAAGGCATAATAGAAAATAAGATATAAAAGGTGAACAAATTTGATAAAAAAAATATATAGAAAAATTAAATCAAAATTTTTCAAAAAACCATTTGGTACTCAAAATGCTCAAAATAGGAACAACTGGTTAAAAAGTGTTTTAGACGATATTCCATCTGGATCAACAATCCTTGATGCTGGAGCTGGTAATGGAAATAAAAAAAAATACTGTAAAAACCTGAATTATATCAGCCAGGATATAGCTGAATATAAAGGCACATCTAAGACAGTAGGACTACACACTGGCCATGTCGACTATTCAGAATTAGATATTGTTTCAGATATAGTTGATATACCTCTAGATGATGATTCTATAGATGCAATAATGTGTATAGAGGTTATTGAACATGTTGAAGATCCGTTATTAGTTTTTAAGGAGTTTTCAAGATTACTTAAAAAAGATGGTGTACTAATTCTTACCGCACCATTTAATTCACTTACACATTATTCTCCGTATCATTACGCTACTGGGTTCAGTAAGTTTTACTACCAAAAAAATTTGCCAAAATTTAATTTTGAAATTGTAAATATTGAACCTAATGGAAATTACTTTGAATACTTTGCTCAAGAAACTAGAAGAATTAATGAGGTTTCTGAAACATACAGCAATAAAAAAATATTCAACCCTTTTTACTACTTAAGCAGAATTTATATGTTAAATTTGCTCAGGAAATTAAGTGAAAAAGATAAAGGCTCAAGCGAACTGCTCTGCTTTGGATATAATGTCATTGCAAAAAAAATTTAGAATTTACCTATGAGAAAAAATATAGCTATTAGAGCAATAAGATTTGTTTACTTCAATATCTTTAAAAAAATATTTTTCATTGACTACTTAACTCAAAATACTTTTAGAAGATTTTCTATTTTTCTTAATAGAGGGATAACGTTAGTAATTAGACCAGAATTTGAAGATGTCTCAGATTTTTTAGATTATTACTATAGAATAAATTGGTATTTTAAGCCTATAGAGAATAGAATCAAAAATATTTATTTTACTAAAACATTTGATAAAGTTGAATATAAGCTTCCCAGCTATTTTAATTCTCAGATAAATGAACACCTAATATCTAAAAACAAAATTTTATTTAATACTAATATAGAAAAATCTCTTTTACATAATCGTTATAATTTTATATATTTAGATTACAAACCTGATGACAACAAACCATCATTAGAAAAAAATATTGTTAATATAAATTCTACAAATCAAGGCGCCGGTACTATCAATTCTTTAAAATTTGCTGCCAAGAACTTTGATAATAATCAATTTTTACGAAATTCAAAAAAAAATTTACTACTATTAAAAGAAAAAACTGATTCTGATAGCATTCTTTTAATTGGGTCAGGGCCTAATTCTAAACAGTTATTAGAAAAAGATAATTCATTCACTGATGTTATGGTTTGTAACAGTGTTATCAAAGATAGCAACTTCATGAAAAAGTACAAACCAAAATATGTTGTATTTGGAGATCCCGCTTGGCATTCTGGCCCTTCAAAATACGTTCAAGAGTTTAAAAAAACTCTAGCTCAGACTATTGACGAATACAATTCTACTATTATCACTGTTGAAAGAGATGCGCACATTATTAAGGAATATATGCCTGAAAATTACCATAAAAACTTTATTTTTATTCCCAATGTAAAAACTGATGCAAAATCAAATTTAAATTACAACTTCAAGAAGAATTTTTTTGTTGCTGGTACGAATAATATTTTGACATTACTCATGTTGCCAGTTTCATTTTATTTATATAAAAATATATTTTTTGCAGGTTTTGATGGAAATCCTGATAAAGAAAAAACATACTTTTGGAAACACAACCCTTCTTTACAGTTTGGAAACGAATTTACTAGCATGGAACAAGCTCACCCTCATATTTTTGATAGAGAGAATATGGATTATGGGTTTATTTACGAAAGCCATTTAGACACACTTAGTCAGTGGTTTTCAGATGAAAATACAAAAAATCATAATTTAAAAAATCTTACAGACTCTCACATGGAGCCATTCATTAAAATTTCATAGGCTTTTAGGGTTTACTAATTTAGTAACAATTTCAAAGTCTTCCTCATCATCTATGTCGAAGCTTTCAAGTTTTGAAACCTCAAAAATTTTCGATTTTTCATTTATTCTATTTTTTTTCTCCAAAAATTGCTTTTTTGAAAATATATAAAAATTAGAATTTTCCTCATAAAGCGGAGCTAATTTTTGTGTTGGAAGTAATTTTTCAAGTGAGTGATTTAGTGGTTTTAAATTATGACTATAAAATCTCGATTGATATTTAGAGACTGAGAAAATAGGTTCATTAATTTCCAAAAAAGTCATCAGGGCATTACTTATTGTCTCACCTTTTAATAAAGGATTTGTTACATGTGTTTGTATAATATTTTCATTCTTGAAGTTTCCTATGTTGGAATAAATTAAATTATTTAAAGACTCATAGGGGTCTAAAAGATTATCTTTTCGTTTTACAAATTTTATATTTTTGAAATACTTTTCTAATTCTGTTACAACTTTTTGATTGTCAAAATCTATTACAATCTCGTCAATCAAATTTACATTTTTTAAAGTATTCAATATATAAAAAAATAGAGGTTTATCTGATAACAACCGAAAATTTTTATTAGGAACTCTCTCAGAAATTAATTTTATAGGTAAAAAAGCGGTGAATTTTAGCTTTTCATTCATGAGTAATAATAGTGGTTTAATAGTTTATTTTTTTCTTCTATTTTAATGTCGATATTAAATTCTTTTATTTCGGGCTTACTAAGATACTGTCCAAAATTTTTTGCAATTCTGTATTTGCATATTTCTAAAAAATTGGACCGTGGGTAATTTTGTTTTTTTCGGAAATTTAAATCAGATTTTATCTCAAAATAAATAGATTTAAGTGCTTGAAATAAATATAATTTGTGTACGAATAGAGACTTGATCAATGTTGATTCTCTCTTATATCTGTTGTAAATTAATTTAAATTCTTCATAGTGAAAGTGTGTAACTATTGCATTTGGTTCATATAAAGTTTTTTGGTCATTATCAAATAATTTAAGTGAGAATAAAATATCTTCGCAACCTGTTATTTCTTCATCAAAAAGTATTTTTTCCCAATCTTTATACCTAAATGCACTTGAACCATTATTACAAAATAAATTACTTTGGAAATTATTATTACTTGGAAACCATTGACATAAATGATTCACCTCAGACAACGGAGATCTGGTATCTCCTATCTGTCTTCCGTAAACCAAACCAATATCTTCTTTAATAAAGTGCTTTGTCATATTTGAAAGATATTCGTCATTTACCGGAAAACAGTGTGCAGAAATAGAAAGTACAATATCTTTGTAATTAGACAGTTCAATAGCCTTATTAAGAGCTTTTCCAAATGAAAATTCTTCTTTAGCTATCTCTGTAAAATAAAATGGAAATTTAAAGTCAAACTCACTCAACATTTCAACAGTACCATCAGTACTACCAGAGTCTATCACAACTAGTTCAAAATTAATATTCGTTTGGGTTTCTAATAAGTTTATTAATTGGTATAAATTTTCTTTTTCATTTAAAACACGAATTATAACTGTACATTTCATGTTATGCATACTTCATAATAGGTTTCAACGCTCATAGGTCCTTTTTTATATTCATCATAGTTAATTGCATCCTTAAATAATTTTTTCCCATTTGACGCTGGTTCTAAAACTAGGACATTATGATCCATCCACCCACCTTGAGATTGAAAAATCCATAAATAATTTAAAAATTCCTTGTCATAAGTTAACTCGAGAGAGTTGTTTTCTTGGTGCAAGCTTAAATGGTTACCTTCATTTTCAACATAACCAAAATCAAAAAATTTCGAGTTATTTTCAAGATTTAAAAAATGTGTTCTATTTTCAGTCTCAAGAATATTACCAAATGAATCATCCACCTTTTTTATTTTACTGAAATTACCTTTAATATTACATCTAGAATAAATAGGAATTGCTAAGTGAAGCTTAAATAAAAAAGTGTCTTTGAAAGTTACTCTTAAATAATATTCAACCCTTAATTTATTTCCATTTAGTGAATAAGTTTTGTAAATTTTACTTCCAGAGTCTAGATTAACTGTTTCTAAAATAATTTTTTTATTTGATGACTCGTTTACTTTCCAAGCATGTGACCAGGTCTCCCCATGATCATAACCAGTACCCCAGGAAAACTTCTCGACAGCATCATTAGGAAACAACTCTTCCCACCCTCCTTGCCAATTATCATCATAGTTTGCACCTTTTGGAACTATGTCCTCATTTAATTTTTCATTTTTCCAGACCCATTCAAATTCTTTCTTTTTATTAAAAAGACTCATAACTCTTCCTCCAAGTTCGGGTGAAATAATTATTTTTAAATAAGAGTTTTCAAGTGTTAATTTTTTATACATGTTTACATTAATTTACTGTTAATAGCAATAATAAACTTAGTAGCCTATTATTTGAGTTATTTATCATTTTCTAAAATTCTAAGACGTATTAAATTTTTATATTTAATATAAAAACGATGTTAATTTTATCAACAACTCCTAGAACAAATCAAAACCTTAGTGATTTTAAAAAAATTGTAGAATCAACTAATTATTCTTACTTACAAATTAATCCAAATAGCCAGCAGTTTGATTCAAGTGAAATGAGAGAAATTTTAGTAGATTGCGATATTGCTATAATAGGTGATGACGAAATAGATTCCAATGCAATTCACAATGCAAACAACTTAAAACACATTATTAAATGGGGATCAGGTACAGATTCTATAGATTTTGAAGCAACATCAAATAAAAACATTTCTGTTATAAACACTCCAGGGATTTTAGGTAAATACGTTGCTGAATATGTCCTTGGAATAATTATTTCTACAAATAGAAATCTGTTTGAGTACAACAACACCTTTAAAACGAACAAATTGTGGAATAAAAATCCTGGATCTTCACTTTACGGAAAAACTGTAGGATTAATAGGTTACGGGAATATAGGTAAAGAGATTGCTAACTTGTTATCGATATTTAATTGCAAGACTATATTTTATGATCCTTATGTTCAAACTGACGACAATGCAAAAAAAGTTGAGTTAAGTGCTATTTTTAAGAGTTCAGATATTTTAATTGTTTCTGCAAAATTAAGCCCAGAAAATTTAAACATAATTGATAAAAATGCAATTAATAAGCTGAAGGAAAATTGTTTACTTATCAATATTGCAAGAGGTCCATTGTTAAAGGAAAACGATATATTTAATGCCGTAAAAAATAAGAAATTAAAGTACCTTTTTTTAGATGTTTTTAATTCTGAACCACCAAATTTAAATGACTATTATATTAATAACCACCACATTAATTTTAGTCAACATAATGCATCTAACTCTTATGATGCTATTGAGGAAGTAAATATGATGATACTAGAAATATTAAAAGGATTAATCTTATGAACATAATTTTTGGTTCTGCTTCAGGTATTGGACAAAGTTTATATCAAGATTATTCAATAAACAAAAAGGAGGTTTTTGGAATTGACTACATTGAAAGCCCCACAACAAACTACATATACAACTTGGAGAACTTAGAAAATATTTCTGATCTTGCATCCAATTTCGAAGAATCAAACATAGAGTCGATTACCTTTTGTGCTTCAAACCAAAATCAAGGAGATTTTATAGAAAATGTATTTAAAACAAATGTATTAACTTTTATAGAATTTATTAATTTGATATATCCAAAATTGGATGGATGCGTTATTAGTGCTATTTCAAGCGTCCATTCAATTTCATCGAACCCAAGTAATCTTTACTATTCTTCATCAAAAGCTGCTTTAGAAGCTGCAATAAGAAATTTAGCAATAAAGAAATCAAATAATTCGTTTTATATAATAAGGCTTGGTGCTACAGATACAAAAAAACTCAGAGAAAACATTGATGACATAGAGCTACTCGGCACCCTCCTACCTAGCGGAAATGTTTTTAATAAAAAAGAAGTTTCAAATTTTATTTATACGCTTAATACCAAATTTAAAAATTTGCTTAATGGTGCAGTAATTCAAATTGACAATGGAGTATTGTCGATGTTGAAAACAAAGTAAAGAGTAAGTATTTTGAACACCATTTCTTTGCCGATTATTTAAGTGCGAAAATATTTAGATATGATTTTAAGAATGACAGATTAAAAATAATTCCTGTTGTTTCAATTCTGTTTTCTACCGTGTAAACGAATTATAATGTAATAGTGTTAAATTTTGTATACTGTCTAGACAAAAATTACAATCAACAAGTTTTAACCTCGATAAATTCTTTAATTGAAAATTGTTCAAAAAATATAAATATTTACATTATCCATGAAGATCCAGATTCATTAAAGCTTCAAACCATTAAACAAAACAATGGTGGTGAAATAAAAAAATATAAAATTGAAATAAATGATGATTTCCCCAATTTAAAGGGAGCTCACGTTTCTAAGGCAACCTACTATAGACTTTATTTGTCTAAATATTTACCACAAAATTTAGATCACATAATTTATCTAGATGCAGATATTATATGCTTGAATGACCCCATAAAAAGCATGGAGTCAACTATAAAAAATATGCAAGTTGAAGCTTTGGGATTATCTGCTGTCACTGAAATGGTTTACAAAAAAAATTCTCCTGTAGAAAATGAACGATTTATAGAACTAGATATGAAAAATAACAAATACTTTAACGCAGGAGTACTAGTTATTAATTTTCAAGAATGGCAAATAAAAAATATTGAAGAAAAACTCTTTGATATAATGATAAAATACTACGACAAAATTTTATATTGGGATCAAGATATATTGAATAAATATTATGATGGAAAATATTTTGAATTAGAAAAAACAAATAACTTTACATTTTCAATAAAAAATAAAGACCGTTATAACCAACAACAACAGTCAATTCACGAAACAGTCAATTTTTTACACTACAATGGAAAAGGAAAGCCTTGGCAAGTGCAGAACTTAATTTTTGATAGTTCACATATTTACCAAAACGAATTCAGAAAATTAAATTTAGGTTTTTATCATATTGTTTTTGATTTAAAGACCAAAGTAATTGTTACTTTTTTACAAAATATATTCTCACTTAGAATATTGAAATTAGAAAAACCATCTCAATATATTTACTTAAGTATAAAAGCAATTTTCAAAAATATTAAAAGAATTCTCCAAGAAACTGCTTAAGTTTTAAACTCCCCACGTAATTTTAAGATATATGTATTTTTTTTAATTTTCTAAATAATTAAAGAATGGGAATGGGTAAAATTTTACCTCAGAAGTTCTTGAGTTATTTATTAAAGTATCATAAATACTTCTAGTTGTTGACTAGTTTTGTTTAAACCCATTGGATTGGTATTTGCCTAAAGGATAATCTGAGACAAGGGCAACTTTCATTATTTTTATTCTTAATTCAGATAATCAAATTTATTCAATAAATTCTAGTTCTATTATTACACTCAGTAAATATTTAATCAAGATTAAGATTATGGGTATGAATAAACTTCGAAAAACTATTAGAAATATATTGTTTATATCAAGAATCACCAATGTAAGTAAAAAGAAAATCAGAATTTTACTATCTGTTCTACTTTCAAACATCACAGTTGTTATTGATATTGTGATCATACTAATATTTGCAAATTTGCTAACTGGAGAAACTTCAGACTTATTTCTTATTAAAGACTTATTAGAAAATGTATATTTACTGCCAGTTATAGTTCTTCTTCGTTTTGTAACGAATCTTATTGAAAAAGGAAATATAGTATCACTAAAACTTCAAGTAGAAAAAAATCTTCGTGTATATCTAATCAAAGAAGTCTATAAAAAAGGCAATTACTCTATTGCAGATGCTACTTTCTACATCAACACGCTGAGTGGACATGTAGGGTATTTTTATGGTGCTCTAACCTCTTTTCTAAACGGAATAGTGCAGCTAATAATTTATGGTTCATTTTTATTATTCACAAATTTGAACACAGTCTTAGCATTTGCTGCAGGAGGAATTGTATTATTTTTCCCAACAAGATTATTACTCAGGTTAGGAAGGAAATACATGCATGAATCGTGGGTAAATGCAAAAAAATCTGGCAGAGATATAGAAAGAGTTATTCAGAATATATTCTTAATTAAAATTTTGGGAACAAGTAATTATGAAATTAGCGAATATGAGAAAACTACAAGTGAGCTTCAAAACTCTCAATTAAAAAATCAAATATACGGAACAATAAATTCTCTAATTCCAAATTTTATTACTGTATTTACTATCTCAATTCTTGTTGTATTCTTTAATATT
>MDTG01195803.1_pt1 | contig 11807 bp, 9 predicted proteins | sample 811421 | NCBI WGS metagenome assembly MDTG01 (sample SAMN05326645, study PRJNA326480) | marine metagenome | isolation source: seawater | place: Pacific Ocean: South East | collected 2011 | reverse complement strand
TGCCGGTGCTTGGTAATCGCAAACCGATGAGCCTCATCCCGAATATGCTGAATGAGATGTAACGCCGGTGACGTCGATGGTAATGTCAGGTCTTCTCCGGTGTCAGCGCGATGTATCAATTCAAAACCGGCCTTACGCGACGGGCCCTTCGATATGCCCAGAACAAAAATATCGTGAATTCCGAGCTCGGAAAGAATCTCCACGGCCTCGCTTAGTTGTCCCTTACCTCCATCAATTATCAAGACATCAGGTAGAAGTATTTCCCCCGATTTAACACGTCGATAGCGCCGAGAAAGCGCTTGTCGCATGGCTGCATAATCGTCGCCGGCCTGTACATCAGTAATGTTAAAAATTCTGTAGTCGCTTTTCAGTGGCCCGGAGGTATCGAAAACCACGCAACTCGCTACTGTCGCCTCTCCCGATGTGTGACTGATATCGAAGCATTCGATTCTTTCAGGAATATCTAGCGCAAATCGCTCGGCAAAGTCATTTAGCCGTTTTGCCTGACCGTCTCGTGTCGCCAGACGCAGCGCCAAGGACTCTTCAGCATTTGTTTTTGCCAAATCGAGGAACTGCTGACGAACGCCGCGAACCGCGTGGGTTATACGCACCTTTCGACCGCACTCATGTGAAAAAGCATCGGCGACCAGTACCGCATCATTCAGTCGATGAGAACAAATCAACTCGGTTGGTATCGAGCGCCCGGAAGATAGATAGTACTGAGGAATGAAGGCATCAAGAATTTCTTCGGAGGATTCAAACAGACCCAGGTCAGGGAACTGACTATTAACTCCGAGAACTCGACCACCACGAACGCTCAAAACAGCAACACAAACCCCACCGCTCCGCTTAAAAACTGCTATGGCATCAAGATCGGCAGAATCACTTTCCATGACTTGCTCTGACTGAACACGACGGACACGGGCGATGGTATTACGATATCGCGCTGCTTTCTCAAACTCCAACGCCTGCGCCGCTCCATCCATCCGCGCCTCTAGCGATGCGATAAGCTCCCCATTGAGTCCTTCCAAAAACAACCTTGTATATTCCAAATCCTCAGCATATTCAGTTTCAGATATAAAATTTACGCAAGGTGCACTGCATCGGCCAATTTGATATTGCAAACATGGCCGACTGCGGTTCTGAAAGACGCTCTGTTCACACTGTCGGATCTGAAATGTTTTCTGAATCAGGTTTAATGTCGATTTAACAGCCCCTGCTGAAGGAAATGGTCCAAATGTCTTCCCTCGACTCTGACGATTTCCTCGACGATAGTACAGGCCCGGAAAAGAGTGCTCGGTGTTCATATAGATATAGGGATAGGATTTATCATCACGTAGCAGAATATTATACGGAGGACGCGCGTCCTTGATTAAATTTTGCTCAAGGAGTAACGCTTCCACTTCACTGCGTGTGACTGTCACGTCGATGCTAGCAATTTTCGAAACTAATGCCATCGTCTTCGATGCCAGCCCACCACTCCGAAAATAACTTGAGACACGAGACTTCAGATTTTTCGCTTTACCAACATACAAAACTTTTCCGTTAGCGTTTTTCATCTGGTAAATGCCAGGGCGAACCGTCAGGTTTTTAAGGAATCGCGATGCGTCGAAGTCTGTCATTCGCTAATTCTACTCCCTTCATTCGATGGTTGTAGACCATGTCCATTGGACCGGCAACTAATAGCACCTAAATGAGATCAAACCATGACAACCTAATAATCAATAAGAATCACCGTGAGGCCTCTGCAGCAGTCGCATGCGCAAAGCAACCGCAGAGATAATGATGGTTCGAATAAAAACCTAGTAGTCAATCTAGGAAGCTCCGTCTCATCCAGATGGAAAATCTCTTGCGACTTCCAACCAAATTAATTGGCTTTATTTTTTCGTTTTAAACTCGTGAGAATATTGAAGATATCGTGGCAGTTAGCCTTGACCGATTGAGACTTGGGCCATTCCTAGACAACGACGATCAATAAGATCATGCCTAACGCGAGTCGATACGCAACAAAAGGAAGAAGTCCAATACGTTGGATCCATGCCAAAAACAGTCGGATACATAAGTAGGCAGACAAGAAGCTCACGATTACACCAACCGCGATAGTGTTCCACGCCACTGGTTCGGAGATCTCTATTAAATCATTCATTTTCAAAGCAGTAGCACCCAGTATTATTGGAACTGAGAGTAAGAATGAAAATTTTGCAGCTACTCGTCGAGACAATCCAAGCCACAGGCCCGCAATCAAAGTGATTCCAGATCGGGATGTCCCAGGAATCAATGCCAGAGCCTGTGCGCATCCGATCAGTATCGCCTCTCTGAGACCAATACCACCAAAACCGGAGCGCCCTCGCTGGTAGTGAGCCCACCACAGTAGGAATCCAAAGCCGACCGTGGCAAGCGCGATTATGAATTCATTACGCAGGCTCGTTTCGATGAAATCTTTTGCTAGAAATCCAGATAATATAGCCGGAAATGTAGCCAGACCAATCAGCCAACCAAGCGTTGCGTGGCGCCGATACCGTCTGCCAAAACCTACCAACATAGCCATTACGATTCTCTTGATCTCTACCCGTAGACTGAGAACCACCGCTCCGAGCGAGCCGAAATGTACTGCAACATCAAAAGCGAGACCCTGGTCAGGCCAGCCAAATATTTCCGATGGCAGAATCAAATGAGCTGAGCTCGAGATCGGCAGGAATTCTGTCAATCCCTGAATGAGTGCCAGAAAGAGTGCGTGATCAATAGTCATACAATTTCGACGGCTGCTCTGCCAATGTTTTCCACGCTACTGTTTTCCTTAGATACAAAGGTGTCAGTCGATGACCATCGATCCATCTTGAAGAATCAATTTGAGACGCCAGATCACGGAGTGATTCGAGCGTCGGTTTCACCAGAATCAATTTCACATTGAATCTGTGGGCCTCATCCGCATGGCAAACCCACGGCTGGTCACTATTTAATTCCCTGAGCGGCAACAACCCTAATGACTGATACATGCCATCACTATGTTTTTCAGTACCGCAATAAACCTCATCCATTCGTGCATCTACAATCGCCCCCTCAGAACTCTTTGCCTCATAGCCGAGGAGTGACAATTGATCGATCGGCAAAACCCGTAAGGGGCGCGCCAAATCCAGAGCATGCACGAAAGACACAGCTATCCTGAGCCCAGTAAAACTGCCCGGCCCATTGACTATAACTGCATGGCTTACATGTCTGACTGAAATACTAGCCTCTTCGCAGAGAGATTTTATCGTTTCCAACAAGACCTGATCGTGACGACCTTCGATCGACTCGCGGGCGAACCAAGATACGCCACTCTCCAGCGCCACAGACATCCGATCACGTGATGCGTTAAGATATAAAAAATTCATGTGAAGTTTTCCACCGGCCCGTTGGCGCTGAGTCAAACAACCACTCGCTCCATCCGAGGCCCAAGCCGCGTCAGTAACTCGTAGCCTATTGTATTTGCTTTCACTGCCACCGTGTCTATCGAGATAATGGGCCCCATAACCTCCACCCACGTTCCTTTTTTGATGGTCGAGATAGCCGATACGTCGAGGGTCACTAGATCCATACTAACGCGCCCCACAATTGGGCAAATTTGCCCATCAATAGCCAACTCACCTTGGCCACCGAGTACTCGGTGGTATCCATCGGCATACCCAATGCCGATAGTAGCCAGCTTGAGTGCGCGGGGCGCCAAAAACGCTCCACCGTACCCAACCGACTCACCCATGGCGACATCCTGTAACTCCATCACCTGAGCCTGCCAAGTCACCACCGGTTTAAAACCTTTTGGATCATTGGGGTCCGGTGAACCGCCGTATAAACCAATACCTGGTCGTACCAGCTCAAAATGAAACGGTGGCCCCAGAAGAATGCCCGCGGTGTTGGCGAGCGAGCTAGAGGGACAGGCATCCCCTAACTGATTTCTAATTGAGTTAAAGCGCTCAAGCTGGGTCACATTGTCTGTACTCTGCGGTTCATCAGCTTTTGCCAGATGACTCATTAACAACGAGGGTTTGGAACGCTCAACCAAGTCAAGCATTCGGTCCATCTCGTACTGAGGAATACCCAGTCGTCGCATACCAGTGTCCACATGAACTGCTGGATTTAATTGTTCGATCTTTGGGAGCGATGCTTCCTCAGATAGATTAATAACTGGCCAGATACGTGCGGCTTTTGCGATATCGAAATTTCCGCCATCGAACCCGTGAAACACATAGATCGTTGCATCATGAAGCAATTCACGCAGCGCGAGCGCTTCCTCAAGATATGCAACGAAGTATGTCTTGCAACCTGCTTCCCATAGAACAGGAGCCACGAATGCAATACCAAGACCATAGGCGTCAGCCTTTATTGAGGCCGCACATTCTGCCTTACCCGCAACAGAAGACAAATGCTGGTAGTTATGCGCCAGCGCCTGCCTAGATAGGATAAGCCGAGGCCTTCGGCTCACTAGTTATGCACCTCTTAGGTCCCCAAAAATGTTGTCTCGAATATCTTCAACCTGGCCTACTCCCTGAACGCGTGAAATTTTTGGAGCAGTCGCTGGATTTATTTTGGCCCATGAATGATAAAAATGAATCAATGGTTCTGTTTGTCTGTGATACACGGACAAACGATCCCGCACCACAGTCTCATTATCATCTTCACGCTGGACCAGTGGCTCGCCGGTTTGATCATCACATCCATCTTTCTTCGGTGGGTTATGAATGATGTGATAGGTCCGCCCAGACGCCAGATGTACGCGACGACCAGCCATCCGTTCAATAATTTCATCATCGTCAACGGATACTTCAACCACATAATCAATAGCTATCCCCGAGTCACGGAGTGCCTCGGCCTGAGGAATGGTTCGAGGAAACCCGTCAAATAAGCAGCCATTTTGACAATCAGGCTGTTCCAGACGCTCTTTAACTAAGCCAATGATAATATCATCAGAGACTAGATGGCCGGCGTCCATTACTTCTTTTGCGACAAGCCCGAGTGGTGTTTCAGCGCTTACCGCAGCTCGCAACATATCCCCTGTGGAAATTTGGGCGATTCCAAATTCCTCGCAGATGTATTGAGCCTGAGTTCCCTTACCTGCGCCAGGTGCGCCTAACAATATCACCCGCATCTTCCACGGCACTCCTTGTTGCGATAATGCTGAACCGTAGCCGGGTTTCGGGGGTTTAGGCAAGTTATCTAATGGTGCAATTAGCCGGTATTTCGCATTCCAGTGGTAATTCATGCAACAGCGGCCATCAAAGTGCGCTCGACCATTGGTTATTCCCGCAACTCCCGATCGCGCCTTAATAACTCTGCCTGCAGGATATAAAGCGGTTAAAGGTATGGATGTCGCACCGCCAGAGAGCGAGTAATTGCAGGATCACGGTCAAGTAACTTTTTCACCTGCTCGATCTCAGTAACTGAGTAACCGCAAGGAACCGAGACCAGTTCCACATGATCGGAATCTCTGCCGGCGTCGATCAATAAATAACGGGCGGTCTCTTCGCCCTAGCGGGCGGACTTTGACGGGCTAAATAGTCTCTCAATGCACTCAAAAAAGGTACCACCCCGATCAGTTACCATAATCTGACTGATTTGCTCATCCGACAGTCTCACGTTCTCCTTTGATGGATGCAATTCCATAACTTTTAATCTGTTGGAATAGGCTTGGTTCAGGTGATTTTTGCCTGCTCCCAAAGTCCATTTTTTTCGTTATCGGTTGCGACCCTCAGGTCGATCCCTTGCTCTCGGGCCAGCTGAGTGACTACCCTGATACGAGATTCGAATTTTCGTGTAGCAAGGCGAAGCGCCTGGTCACTATTTATATCAAGATGCCTCGCGAGGCTCACCATTGTAAAAAGTAAGTCACCAAATTCTTCCAGAATGGCGTCTTGGTTTTGTTGAGAGCGCGCCTCTTCCAACTCGTGGAGCTCTTCGGTCATTTTTGACAATACCCCCTCTGTTGATGACCAATCAAACCCTATGGAGGTTGCGCGTTTCTGTATCTTTTGCGCACGTGTCAACGCAGGGAATCCCATCGGAACGTTACCAAAGAGATCCAACTGGCCTCGATCAGCCCGTTCCTGAACCTTTTTCGTTTCCCAAAATTTTTTGATTGACTCTATGGATGACGACCCACCCTGACCAAAGCTCTCAAGGGTAGCATCACGAAAAACGTGTGGGTGGCGAGATAGTAACTTTGAAACAATGCTGTGAATGACCTCTTCCAGCGAAAATAGTCCGTCTTCTTCAGCCAGTCGCGCATAAAAAACCACCTGGAAAAGCAAATCGCCGAGCTCTGAGCAAAGTTCGTCAAACGCCCCTCGTTCGATTACATCTGCGACTTCATAGGCCTCTTCGAGCGTGAAAGGAATGATACTCTCATAGGTTTGCTTTCGATCCCACGGACAGCCATGGCTCGGGTCACGCAGACACGCCATTAAGTGAATCAAGTCATCAAGCCGATAGGTCATGCTCCACCAATCCGCTTAGCTACGATCACATTGTGAATTCTCTGCACCCGATCCAGAACACTGCATAATTGCGGTAATCCATCAACCTCAAACGACAAATCAGAGTCAAGCTGGATAGGATGAAGCTCACGCGCTCTAACCACGAGTCCCCCGGTTTACAAACAACGCCATAGCCTCAATGTGAGCGGTGTGTGGGAACATATCCAGCATACCTAGGTGCGTCATTGAATATCCGCGATCAACCAGAATGCGGGCATCTCGCGCGAGAGTGATTGGATTGCAGGATACATATAGAATACGATCGAGGTGTTTCAAAGATAAGCCTTCCAACACCTCTTTAGCCCCCGAACGAGGGGGATCGATAATCAATATATCGAAGTTATCTTGTGCCCAGCTTTGATCCGAGACCGTTTGAGTCAAATCAAAAGCAATTGCCCGCACATTATCCAACGAATTATGACGGGCATTCTGCAAGACTCTTTCGACCATCGTAGCCGACACCTCGACGCCAACCACTTCGGCACATCCCGTAGCCGCGGCCAGTGAAAAGTTACCAAGACCGCAAAACAGATCCAAGACACGCTCGGACCCTTGGAGGTCGAGCAATTCCATTGCTTGTATTATCATGGCCCGATTTACCACGGCATTTATTTGCGTGAAATCGGTAACTGTGAACTGATACTCAAGACCCAGCTCACCTATTCTGTAGGTCAAGAATTGTGTTCCATCCGCGGGCCACAAGCGTGCCACGCTATCAGGTCCCTTTGGCTGGAGATATACATGCCAGCCGGTTTGTTCGCCCAATAAAGATAATCGTTCGCAATCATCTTGAGTCAGAGAATCAAGATGACGCACAACTATTGCCACGGTGTCGTCTCCTGCTACGACTTCGATTTGTGGAATGCGATCTGGTGAGGATAATGAGGTGACCGCTTTCTCCAGTTTTGAGAGCGATGACCCAATGCGCTGATCAAGAACGGGGCACGTATCAATATCCGTAATAAAATTGGAAGCACGTTCCCGGAACCCTATCAGCAGACGGTCCTTCGCGCGGACCCAACGCACGCCCAGCCGCGAGCGGCGTCGATAACCTAGCGTCGAGCTAGTCAGCGTTGGTAAATGTGTTACTTTTTTCAGGCGTACTCCCTCACGGCGCATTAATTCATCGAGTGTTTGGCGTTTATGCTCGATTTGCGCATGGTGAGAAAGATGTTGTAACGAGCAGCCACCACAGATCGAGGCATGCGCGCACTCAGGTTGGGCCCGCAAGGTAGAGGTGACAAGGATATCCTTTGCAATTGCTTCGGCGGTTCGGGATGATTTGCCGATCACTCGAACGGTGGCTAATTCTTGGGGTAATGCACCGTCCACGAATAACATTCGTTCGCCCCACCGCGCTAGCCCGCGACCCTCATGTGACAACTTTTCAATTCGAATCGGAAAGTCTGGAATTTGCTTACGACGTCGGGTTCTCCTTTGAGTGCTTCGACTCATCGAGGAAATAGATCCGTGGAAAGATAACGGTCACCGCGGTCGCAAATAATGCAGACGACGACACCTCTATCTAATTCCTTTCCTACGCGCAGAGCGCCAGAGACGGCACCGCCTGCGCTGACCCCACAAAAAATACCTTCCCGCGCCGCGAGCTGTCTTGCCATATTTTCGGCCTCACTCTGGTGAATGTCCATGATGACGTCTACGCGAGCTGGATCGAAGATTTCTGGCTGGTATTCAACCGGCCAGCGACGAATACCGGCAATTTTCGATCCATCACTCGGCTGCAAACCGACAATGGTCACTTCGGGATCTTGCTCTTTCAAATATTCTGAAACACCCATTATAGTCCCCGTCGTACCCATAGCGCTCACGAAATGCGTCACCTGACCATTGGTACCCTTCCAGATTTCAGGACCTGTAGTCTCATAATGAGCTCGCGGACAATCAGGATTTGCAAACTGATTCAATACTCGTCCCTGCCCACTTTTCTCCATATTAAGAGCAAGATCACGGGCACCCTCCATTCCATCCTTTTCAGAAACAAGGATCAACTCGGCGCCGTAAGCAGTCATCGCACGCTTCCGCTCATCTGAGAGGTTGTTAGGCATAATAAGTGTCATGCGATAGCCGAGGATTGCACCAACCATAGCGAGCGCAATCCCAGTATTGCCGCTAGTTGCCTCCAAAAGTCTTTCACCGGGCGTTATCTCCCCACGTTCCTGAGCACCTAATACCATGCGGAATGCAGGTCGGTCTTTTACCGATCCAGCTGGGTTATTGCCCTCCATTTTGCATAAAATGGTGACGTCTGGAGAGAGGACTTCATTAAGGCGCTGAAGCCGGATCAGTGGGGTGTGACCGAGAGTAGACTCAATGGTTGGATATTGCACATTACCCTCCTGGGGCGCGCTAGCATAACGCACTCAAATTCTTAAGGCTTGTCGAATCAATCGAATGCCAGCGGTTGACGAAAATACCGCTCATAATGCGCCTCGGAAATCGTAAGGAATTCGCTCTGGATTCGCTCCCAAATATCGCTATTTGTGAGACCCTCAGCCTCTGGGACCTTTACCAGCCCCAAATCGGTAACTCGGGCAAACCGTCCTTTGGTCTGTCGAAACAAGTCATATACCCAACATTCTGGCGGCTGATGTTTGTGATATCTAAGTCCGTGGGTCTCCAGCATTTCGCGCAGGAGACTGGCGTCCACTATCACCACATACCGGTTGACAATACTAGTGGTCAGTTCGCCCAACCGACGTAAAACTGCTGCCTTCTGCGAATCGTCATACTTGTTCCAATCGACTATCTCGTGGGCAAAACGTTTGCAACCTCGGCAAACGGAGCCGCCGATGGTTGTTGAACACAGTCCAACGCATGGGGTAGGTAACCGATTTTGCATAGGGCAAGACGATCATTTGTAGCTGTTTTATTTCTATGATTTAAGACTGTAGGGGGAAAAAAACAACCGTGTAGAACAGAATAAAAAATATGACCGTAACTCATATTTTGGTCATAAAATAAACATTTTTCTTACTTCTGTTGATTTATTTTCCCTTTACTCACAAAATTGACTCAAACGGCTTAGGGGAAAAGATATGATATCGACGGACCTTGTCAATGAGACTATGGAGGACTGGAATAGCCGAATCTCCGCCGCCGAAGAGATGATGCCGATCATTGGGCGTTTGTTTAGAGAAAGATCGATCGAAATATCCATTTTTGGCCGCCTCTTAAATAACCGCACCGTCATCAACGTGATCAAATGTTGTCGGTTTGCTAGACAGGTGGAGGACGAGGAACTGACCGCCGAAGAGGCACGTGGAGTGTTGCTCGAGGTAGCTAAACTTAATCTCAATCCATGCCATGTGGATATCGGTAAATTAGCGGTTAACTATCGCCGACATGGTGGCACTCGGGACCTTGGCGAATATGTGTCAGACGAACTGAAGGGCGCCACTGGCGTAGCAACAGAATCGGGTCAAAAAACAGATATCGTCCTTTATGGTTTTGGACGGATTGGCAGACTGCTCGCCCGCGAGCTCATTGCGAAATCAGGATCTAAAGAGGCCATCCGCCTCCGCGCTATTGTGGTCCGTCACAACGGCGACAATGATCTCATGAAACGTGCGAGCCTTCTGAGACGCGATTCTGTGCATGGATCTTTCGACGGCACCATTACCATCGACCATGATAGCAATGCAATTATTGCTAATGGTCAACGCATCCAAGTCATCTATGCGTCCAGCCCCAGCGACATCGACTACACAGTATATGGCGTCACCAATGCACTGGTTGTCGATAACACAGGTAGATGGAGAGATCGTGAGAGACTCTCTATGCACCTAAAATCTCCTGGCGCGAGCCGAATACTTTTAACGGCTCCGGGTAAAGGCGACTTAAAGAATATTGTGCACGGCGTAAATCATGCGGAAATCAAAGATACTGATTCGATTATTTCGGCCGCAAGCTGCACGACCAATGCGATTACACCCGTGCTTGCTGCAATCGACGAAAAATACGGTATACAAAACGGACACGTCGAGACAGTCCACAGCTACACAAATGACCAAAACCTGATCGATAATTTCCACTCTGGTGATCGTCGCGGTCGCGCTGCCGCACTCAACATGGTGATCACCGAGACCGGCGCCGCGAAGGCCGTATCCAAGGCTTTGCCTCACCTCAAAGGGAAACTTACGGGTAATGCGATTCGCGTACCAACACCTAACGTATCCATGGCGATTCTCAAACTCAATCTTGGTAAAACAGTGAAAAAGGATGAATTAAACGACTACCTACGCCACGTCGCGATCCACTCAAAACTACAAAAACAGGTCGACTATTCAAACTCGCCGGAGGCAGTCAGTTCTGATTTTGTTGGATCTCGTGCAGCAGGGATAGTCGACGGGCTTGCAACCATCGCGACCGGCAACAATAGCTGCGTCGTTTATGTATGGTATGACAACGAGTACGGGTACAGTTGCCAGGTCATTCGATGCCTACGCCAAATGACCAAAGCGACTCTACCAGCATACCCAATCGCGAACTGATCGAAAAACTATCTCGATACCATTTTTTAGAACCGGAGCGTCGCATTTTTTTGCTAGACTTTGGTTTCTTAGCGCGCCGTGAACCGGTTCCCAAAAGGACCCACCCACCGCGTTCGATTTAAACTAAACAGGGACAATTACTGTGCTTGAAGAATACCGCGAACATGTTGAGGAACGCGCCTCTGAGGGCATTCCGCCAAAACCGCTCAGCGCCGACCAGGTAGCTGGCCTCGTTAAGCTTTTAAAAAATCCTCCTACCGGAGAGGATTCTTTTCTTTTGGACTTATTGACCAACCGCGTGCCCGCAGGCGTCGACGAAGCCGCCTATGTCAAAGCCGCTTTTCTGACCGACATCGCTAGAGGAGACGCACAGTGTGGTCTCATAACACGCGTAGAGGCGACACGTTTACTTGGTACTATGCTTGGAGGCTACAACATCCCCCCACTGGTCGAGTTACTGGATGATACCGAAGTCGGACAGACGTCTGCTGATGCTCTAAAAAGCACTCTACTGATGTTTGACGCATTCCACGACGTAGAAGAAAAACGTCTAGCCGGCAATACATTGGCACAAGAGGTAATGGAATCGTGGGCAAATGCTGAGTGGTTCCTGAATAAGCCAGAAGTTCCTCCCGAGCTCAAAGTGACCGTTTACAAAGTGCCTGGTGAAACGAACACCGACGACTTATCCCCAGCCGTAGACGCTTGGAGCCGTCCGGATATTCCACTGCACGCCCGAGCAATGCTGGAGGCCCGGATGGAAAACCCTCTCGATAGAATCGAAGAG
>MDTG01151799.1_pt1 | contig 11807 bp, 11 predicted proteins | sample 811421 | NCBI WGS metagenome assembly MDTG01 (sample SAMN05326645, study PRJNA326480) | marine metagenome | isolation source: seawater | place: Pacific Ocean: South East | collected 2011 | reverse complement strand
CCACTAGTTTTTGCTGGAGAAACCAGATCCCTAAAAGAGTCTTTAGCAGAAGTTGTTAAGGGCAAGGCTTTTTTATTACAAGGAGGAGATTGTGCTGAAAGTTTTGAGGAATTTAATCCAGATAATATAAGAGATACATTTAAAGCTATTCTTCAAATGTCTTTAGTTTTAACTCACTCAGCGTCAATGCCAGTTATTAAAGTTGGAAGAATAGCCGGTCAATTTTCAAAACCAAGAAGTTCACCCGTTGAAAAAAAAGACGGAAAAGAACTACCTAGTTATTTAGGAGACAATATTAATGGAATGGAATTCTCTGAAAAAGCAAGAATTCCTGATGCAAAAAGATTATTTAGAGCTTATGCCCAGTCTGCATCTACACTAAATTTAATTCGTGCATTTTCACAAGGAGGATTTGCTGATTTAAGACAAGTGCATTTGTGGAATTTAGGTTTTATTAATAAAAAAACAAAAGGTAAATATAAAGAAATAGAAGACAAGATTAGTGATGCTTTATCTTTTATGGAGGCTTGCGGGATAACACCTGAAAATAATAGAAGACTAAGAACAGTTAATTTTTATACATCTCACGAAGCGCTTTTACTTCCTTTTGAAGAAGCCATGACAAGAGTTGACTCTACAACAGGAGAATATCACGATACATCTGCACATTTTGTATGGATCGGTGATAGAACAAGACAATTAGATGGAGCGCACGTAGAATTTTGTAGGGGTATTAAAAACCCTATAGGATTAAAATGTGGACCATCTCTTAAATCAGAAGAATTGTTAAAGCTTTGCAATATTTTAAATCCTGAAAATGAAGCTGGAAGACTAACTTTAATTTCTAGATTTGGAGCAAACAAAGCAGAGGAATTTTTACCAAAGTTAATTAAAGCAGTTAAAAAAGAAGGTTTAAATGTAATTTGGTCATGTGATCCAATGCATGGTAATACTATAAAGGCCACTAGTGGATTAAAAACAAGACCTTTTGACAATGTGCTAAAAGAAGTAAAAAATGTATTTGGTATTCATCAAGCTGAAGGAACTTATGCGGGAGGCTTACACGTTGAAATGACTGGTCAGGATGTCACAGAATGCACTGGAGGAGCGCAAAAAATATCTGATAGTGATTTATCTAATAGATATAGAACTCATTGTGATCCAAGACTAAATGCATCACAAGCTTTAGAGCTAGCTTTCTTAATTTCCGAAGAAATAAAGAAAAATTCAAAATATTCAAAAAATATTATTAAAGCAGCGTCTTAATAATTATTGAAATTATTAAGAGTAAACCTTAAAAGAGAGGTAGATACTAATTATGGATGTAAAAAAAAGAGCAAAAATTATCTCAGATTGGATCAATAATTATTGTGATACGCAATCTTATAAGCCTAAATCTTTAGTTGTTGGAATTTCTGGAGGAATCGACTCTTCTGTAGTTAGTTCATTATGTGCAAATACTGGACGTAAAACAATTGTGTTAACGATGCCAATTAAGCAAATAAAATCTCAACACGACTTAAGCGTTGCTCATGGTAAATGGCTAAAACAGAAATATAATAATGTTGAGCACCATTTACTAGAAATGGATAAAATTTTTACCTCGTTCTCTCAGGTTTTAAATAAATTCGATAACGAACATGGGTTTGCTAATTCTAGAGCAAGATTGAGAATGGCAACTTTATATCAAGTAGCTGCCGCTAATAACGGAATAGTTGTTGGCACAGGTAATAAAGTTGAGGATTTTGGTGTCGGGTTTTATACTAAATATGGCGATGGCGGAGTTGATATTTCTCCTATAGCTGATTGCACCAAGACAGAAGTTTGGGAACTTGGGCGATATCTTGGTATATCTGATGATATTATAAATACTCCTCCAACGGATGGTTTATGGGATGATGGAAGAAACGATGTTCAGCAACTCGGGATGAGTTACGAAGATCTTGAAAAAGCTATGATAGATAAAAATGATCCCAATTATCAAAAGTATTTAGAAATAAGAAAAAAAAATTTACACAAAATGAACCCAATACCAGTTTGCAAATTTAATGAGTAGCCTTCAACTTACTAATTCCTTATCTAGAAAAAAAGAAATTTTTAAGCCAATAAATCCTAATAAGATTTCTTTATATGCTTGCGGACCAACAGTTTATGATAATCCACATGTAGGTAATGCTCGCAGTCTTGTGGTATTTGATTTGTTATTTAGGGTACTGAAAGCAATCTATGGGCCAAATGTAAATTATGTAAGAAATATAACAGATGTAGATGATAAAATAATTGAAGCCTCTAAGAAAAATAAAAAAGATATAAATGAGATCACAAGTAATGTTACAAAAATTTTTCATGAAAATTGTAAGAGTCTAAATTGTTTAAAGCCTACAGTAGAGCCTAAAGCCACTGAACATATTAAAGAAATGATAGAAATGTCATCCTCATTAATCACCAAAGGTTGTGCCTACGAAAACAAAGGTCATGTTTATTTTGCAGTAAACTCATTTAAAGATTACGGAAAATTATCAAATAAAAATTTAGATGAATTAAAAGCAGGAAGTAGGGTAGAAATTTCAAATCTAAAAAAAAACCCAATGGACTTTGTTTTATGGAAACCATCTGATAAAAATGATCCAGGATGGGAGTCACCATGGGGTAGAGGTAGACCTGGTTGGCATTTGGAATGCTCAGTTATGAGTGAAAAATACCTAGGAAAAAAATTTGATATTCATGGGGGTGGTTTAGATTTAATTTTTCCTCACCATGAAAATGAGATAGCTCAATCCTGCAGTAATAATTCTACGAATAGCTTTGCTAATTACTGGATCCATAATGGTTTTGTCACAATTAATAAAGAAAAGATGTCTAAATCTCTAGGTAATATAGTTACAATTTCTGATGCGGTAAAACAATATTCAGGAGAGGTTGTAAGATTAGCTTTATTAAGCGCTCATTACAGTCAACCACTTGATTGGAATGACAAACTTTTGCAAAATCAAAAAAATACGATTGAAAAATGGTATAATCTTTACGAAGAAACAAAAGAGGAAAATATTTTAGATATTTCAGAAACTTTACTCGATGATTTAAATACTCCTGGTTTCATTGCTAAAATTCACGAGTTATATAATAATGCAAACAACGGAGATAAAAAAAGCAAATCACTATTTAATAATGCGTGTAAGTTAATTGGTTTATTTAGTCTAAGTAAAGTAAATTGGGAAAATTTAAGAAAGAATAAAATGAAAGTTTCAGAAAATTATATCTTAAAGAAAATTAATGAAAGATCAAAAGCAAAAAAAGATAAAAATTTCGATTTAGCCGATAAAATTAGAAAAGAATTATTAGACCAAGGCATTATAATTGAAGATCAACAAGATAAAACAATTTGGAAATTGAGATGAACAAAGAAAAGATTTATATATTCGATACAACACTAAGAGATGGCGCTCAAACTGAGGGTGTAGATTTTTCCATAGAAGACAAAAATAAAATTGCTAATGTTTTGTCTGATATTGGTGTTGATTATATCGAAGGAGGTTGGCCAGGGGCTAATCCTAATGATACAAAGTTTTTTTCTAATCCACCAAAATTAAAAAAAAGTATTTTTACAGCTTTTGGTATGACAAAAAAGACAGGAAGAAGCGCTGATAATGATCCTGGTTTAGCATCCTTGATGAATGCAAACTCCACAGCAGTTTGTGTTGTAGGAAAGACATGGGATTTTCATGTGAAAGTAGCGCTTGGAATTAAAAATGAGGAAAATTTAGAAAATATAAAGGAGACAGCTAAACATTTTGTTAAAAACAAAAAAGAATTTTTATTTGATGCTGAGCATTTTTTTGATGGGTATAAAGCTAATCCAGAGTACGCTTTAAATTGTTTAAAACAGGCTTACGACTCAGGAGCTAGGTGGCTTGTTCTTTGCGATACAAATGGAGGTACTTTGCCAAATGAAGTTAAAGAAATAGTATTTAAAGTATCAAAAGAGATACCAGGAAAAAATCTCGGTATACACGCACACAATGATACAGAAAATGCAGTTGCTAATTCATTAGCAGCTGTTGAGGCAGGGGTAAGACAAATTCAAGGCACTATTAATGGCTTAGGGGAAAGATGTGGTAACGCAAACTTAATGTCAATTATCCCAACAATGTGTTTAAAAAAAACCTTTAAAGATAAATTTGATATTAATATTAAAAAAGAAAAGTTGTCTACGTTGACAGAATGCTCGAGACTATTAGATGAAATACTAAATAGGAAGCCAAATAAAAATATGGCTTATGTTGGAGCATCTGCTTTTTCACACAAAGGTGGTTTGCATGTTTCAGCAGTAAAAAAAGATCCTAAAACGTATGAGCATGTTGACCCTAAATTAGTAGGAAACCACAGAAACATAATTATATCTAACCAAGCTGGAAGATCAAATATTTTATCAAGATTAGAAAAATTTGGAGTAAAAATTGACTCACAAGATCCAAAAGTTCAAAAAATTTTAAACGAGGTTAAAGATAGAGAATTTAGCGGATATTCCTATGATGGAGCTGACGCTTCCTTCGAACTTTTGGCTAACAGACTTTTGGGAAAGGTTCCAGAGTATCTTAAAGTTAAAAGTTATAATGTTAATGTAGCAAAATCAGATACTATTAAGACAAAAGCAAATGTAGTATTTTTAATTGACGGAAAAAATATTGAATGTGAGGGCGAAGGTAATGGCCCTGTCAATGCACTTGACAACGCAATCAGATCAAATTTTAAAAAAGTTAAAAAATATTATAATTTTTTTTCTGATTTAAAATTATTAGACTATAAAGTGAGAATTTTAAACACTGGTACGGAAGCAACTACTCGAGTTTTAATAGAAAGCACTGATAAAACTGGAATTAGTTGGTTTACGGTTGGAGTTTCCCCAAATATTATTGAAGCATCATTTAAAGCTCTAATAGATAGTTTAGACTATAAGTTATACAAAGAAAAAGCTCCAGCAAATTTAAATGAAAAATAGGTTTGGTTTCATATTAGTAAAACCGCAACTTGGTGAGAACATAGGAGCTTGCGCAAGATCAATGAAAAATTTTGGATTTTCAAAACTTCATATAATTTCTCCTAAACAATCTTGGCCTAACAACAAAACGAAAGCTACCTCTGTTGGGGCATACGATGTTGTTAAGAAAGCTAAAATTTATGATAATACATATGACGCTATCGGTGATTTTGATGTAGTTATATCTTTAAGTGCAAGGAAAAGGGATATCAATAAAAAACATATCTCAGTTGATCAGTTTTTAAAAATGGTAAGATTGAAGACTAATGCTAGATTTGGTTTTATGTTTGGTCCAGAAGCATCTGGATTAACAAATGAAGATTTGTCTTTATCTAATTTTGTTTTAAAAATTCCAACTTCAAAAAATTTTAAATCATTGAATTTATCCCATTCAATTACAATTGTATGTTACGAACTTTTTAAATTAAGTAATATTAGCAAATTTAAAAAAGGTGAAAAAAAAATTAAGATTTCCTCTAAAAGCAAAATTTCATCGCTAGTTTTTCATCTAAAAAAATTGCTTGAAAAAAAAGGATTTTTTTCATCCATTGAAAAAAAACGGTCTATGTTAATGAATATCAACAATCTTATTTATAGACTAGAACCTAACGATAAAGAATTAAGGATTTTAGCCAGTATTATAAGTTCTTTAAGTAAAAAAAATATTAACCAGAATTGACAATACCCCCTGATATCTTATAAACACTCAACACTTAAATATGACAAAAAGACTTAAATCTAAACACAAAGTCGATCGTAGATTAAAAGCAAATCTATGGGGCAGACCAAAGAGTCCTTTTAACTCTAGAGCATACCCTCCTGGGCAACATGGACAAAATAAAAAAGGAAAACCAACTGATTATGGTATTCAATTACAAGCTAAGCAAAAACTTAAAGCATATTATGGTAATATTAACGAGAGACAATTCAGAAATATTTACAGAAAAGCTTTAGCGAAAAAAGGTGACACTACGGAGAACTTAATTGCATTGCTTGAAAGTAGATTAGATACAATAATCTATAGAGCAAAATTTGCGACAACTGTTTTTTCTGCCAGGCAAATGATCAATCATGGTCATATAAGAGTTAATAAGAAAAAAGTTAATATTTCGAGCTATTTAGTTAAAGAAACTGATTTAATCGAAGTTAGAGAGAAATCAAAAAAATTAACTTTTATTGATGGGTCTATTCAAAGCAAAGAAAGAGACGTACCTGAATATATACAACTGGATGATAAAAATAAGACCGCTAAGTTAGTAAGAGTCCCAAAGTTCTCAGAAGTACCTTATCCTGTTATAATGGAACCAAATCTTGTTATAGAATATTATTCTAGATAAAATATAAAAAGAAATTTTTTTCGTATATAATTGAGTCGTGAGTCATATTTTAAATATTAAAAAAAATTATTTTTACTATTTTTTATTTTTTTTTACAATTATTGGAATTTTGTTATCTTTGAATGTTGGTATTACACACGATGAATATCACAGCTTCTTTATAGGTGAGTCTAATAAAAATAAGATTTTAGATTTTTTTCTTAGCAACAATAGTCAATCAAAAACACTTGAAGGACTTAATTTACACTATGGCTCAGGATTTTATCTTCTATCAATACCTATAGATTATATTTTAAATTTATTTCTAAATTTAGATTACGTATCTTTAGAGACAAAACCAATGTTATTAAAACACCCCTCTGTATTTATCTTTTTTGCTTTATCAAGTATTTTTTTTAGAAAAATTATTTTTTTTGTTTCCAAAGATAAAAATTATTCTTCTTTATGTACTTTTTTATATTTAACTTATCCTTATTTGTTAGGACATAGTTTTTTCAATATAAAAGATATTCCTTTTTTATCTGTTTGGTTAATTTGTACTTTTTATATAATAAATATTGCAAGAACATTTTATAAAGAAAAAAAAATCAAAAATAAATATTTTATCATTTTAGGGATTTTAACTGGTTATTTATTATCTATTAGAATTACAGGAGTTTTGATTTTTTTAGAGTATTTGATATTTTTTATAATTACACTAAATATTACCAAAACTGATTATTTGAAGTTCTTAAAATTATTCTACAAAAACATATTATTATTTTTTATTTTAACTGTTAGCCTATTTTATATCTTAAGCCCATCTTATTGGGAAAACCCTTTTGAGGTGATAAATGGTATCAAAATTATGAGCCAGCATATACAAACTGTATGTACAGTAACTATGGGCGAGTGCATGAAAGCACAAAATTTACCGTCATCGTATTTACCTATTTGGCTATTTTTTAAATTACCTACGCTTACTCTTTTAGGTTTGATCTATTTAATAATAAATGAAAAAATTTTCTTTTCTCCATCTCTTAACGGAATAATTATTGGCTCAATATCAATTTCAATTTTTTTAGTAATTCTTTTATTAATTTTATTTAATGTCAATTTATACGATGAGTTGAGACAAGTAATGTTTTTAATTCCTTTAATTTTAATTATTTCGATGGCATCAATATTTATTTTACCGAAAAAAATCTATTATCCACTTATAGGGTTTTTTATAATTTTTTTTATTATTCAAAATATAAAGATTTATCCTTACAACTATGTATGGCTGAATAACTTAACACATTTCACTAAAGTAAATAGTAAATTTGAACTAGACTATTGGGGAGTTTCATCAAAAGAAATTGCATTTTTTTTTAATTCAAAAAATATGAAATTAAATGAATGCATTATTTCAAATAGAAATCGGGGTATTAAGGACTTTGTAAAAAATAAGGATATTTGTTTTTTACCTTTTCAAGAATTACATAAAAAAAACACTAGGCCTTTTTATGTAGCTTTGATGGAAAGAGCTACAAAAAAAGGAATTCCTAATAAATGTGAAAATATTCATAATGAGAAAGTAAATATTAATTTTTCTAAAGAAAGTTTAATTATGGCTAAAGTTTTTAAATGTGACTAATTTAACTCTAGCTCTTTTTTAATCTTAATAATGAAATTCCTTAATAGGACTCTTTCATCCTCGTCTAAATAATTTTCCTTTGCATTAGCTTTTTTCATTTCTTTTTTTAAAGATGTAATAATTTCTTTTCTTCCATCAGATGAAGTGAAATAACTTACTTTTTCATTTATTTGAGAAATTTCTTTACCTATTGTAAATTCAAAGATTACGATAATAGCGATACCAAAGATTATAACTTTATATATGTATTCACGCATTTAAATAATTTTTTTTTCTTCTAACTTAGTTTTAAGTTCTCCCTTCTCAAACATCTCTTTTACTATGTCACAACCTCCAATAAATTCACTTTTAATATACAATTGAGGTATAGTGGGCCAGTCGCTAAAATCTTTAATTCCTTGTCTCAAATTTTCATCTTCCAAAACATTAACTCCTTTAAAATTTACTTTTAGATGTTTTAGTACATTTGATACTGCCATTGAGAAACCGCATTGAGGTGACTCAGGAGTGCCTTTCATAAATAAGCATACATCGTTAGTATCGATTAATTCTTTAATTGTTTCTTTAATATCCATTATTTCTCCTTTGTGGTAATTGATAAAGCATGTAGTTCGTTTCCCATTTTGCCTTTTAAAGATTTGTATACTAGTTTATGTTGTTCAATTCTACTTAATCCGTTGAACATTTTAGATTTTATAGTAGCTGAATAATGATTATTGTCACCCATTAGATCTTTAATTTCTATAGCAGCGTCAGGAATTGACGAAATGATAAGTTTTTTTATTTCTTCTATTGGTAATGCCATTAGTAATTATTGTACCATTGATTGTTGATTTTACGTAATTCTTTAATATTAATTTTTAATTCACCTTGAATTTCAAAAAAATCCTTTTGTGTAGATCCTATATTTTCGTAAAAAATATTGTTCTTTTTTAACATCTTTTCAACTTTTCCTAAATTAATCTTATCAATTTCCAGAACATATCTACCCTGATCTTCACCAAAAAAATATTTAAATAAATTCATCAATTTTTTTGGTTTAGTAATTTTAGCACCATAATCAGAACCCATGCACATTTCAGCTAAAGTTATAATTAAACCACCGTTTGATACATCATGCACAGAGTTCACTAAATCATTTTTAATTATTTTTAGAATATTTTCTCCATTATTTTTTTCATTTAATAAGTTTATTTCTGGAGGTTGACCATCTGATATTGAATAAATTTCTTCAAGAAAAGAACTTTGTTCTAAATGTCCAAAAGTTTTTCCTATCAAAAGTAAAGTACTATCATTCTTTTTAAACAAATGATTAATTGGTTTTTTAAAATTTGAAATTAATCCGACACCTCCAATAACTGGTGTTGGAGAGATATTTTTTTTATTGGTTCCATTATAAAAAGATACATTTCCAGATACAACTGGGAAATTAAGAAATTCACAAGACTCTTTAATACCTAATAAGCACTCAGCAAATTCTCCCATTATTTCTGGATTTTCAGGATTCCCAAAATTTAAACAGTTAGTTATTGCAATAGGTTGCGCTCCAACTGAGATTAAATTTCTCCAGTTTTCGCAAACAATTTGTTTTCCTCCACTTATTGGGTGAGCTTTGCAATAATTTGCTGATGAGTCCACAGTAACAGCTATGGCTTTTTCTTTCCCATGTATTCTAATAATAGCGGCATCAGACCCAGATTTTTGAGCAGTGTCACACATAACCATCTGATCATACTGACTTGTGATCCATTTTTTGTTTGAGTGATTTGCTGAAGATAATATCTTAACTAAAGCTTCTTCAATTTTAATTTTTTTAAGTTTCTTAATATCAGTTTTACTTTTAGATATTTTTTTCTTAATCCATTTTCTATCATAAATAGGTGCTTTTGATGCTAATGCATTTATTGGAATTTCTCCTTTTATGATATTATCATATTTAAGAACTAATTTGTTAGTATTTGTAGTTTTTCCAATAACTACAAAATCTAGATCCCATTTTTTAAATATTTCCTTTGCATAAGTCTCTTTACCATCTTCGAGAATAATTAACATTCTCTCCTGACTTTCAGACAACATCATTTCATAGGGTGTCATATTTTCTTCCCTACACGGAACCTTATCAAGATGAATCTCAATTCCTAAATCACCTTTAGAAGCCATTTCAACGCTAGAAGAAGTAAGTCCAGCTGCACCCATATCTTGAATTGAGATAATTGAATTATCTTTCATTAATTCTAGGCAAGCTTCCATCAATAATTTTTCTGTAAATGGGTCACCAACTTGTACTGTAGGTTTTTTTTCATCAGAATTTTCATCAAATTCCGCAGAAGCCATCGAAGCCCCATGAATACCATCTCGGCCCGTTTTAGAGCCAACATAAACAACAGATTTATTTAATCCTTTCGCCTTTGAGTAAAAAATTTTGTCTTTTTTTGCATGACCGACAGCCATTGCATTAACAAGAATATTTTCATTGTATGTGCTATTAAATTTTGTTTCTCCTGCTACTGTTGGTATTCCAATACAATTTCCATATCCTCCAATACCAGAGACAACTCCATTTAATAGATTTTTTGTTTTAAAATGGTCAGGAGATCCAAAATGTATAGAATTTAAAAGAGCTATTGGTCTAGCACCCATAGTAAAAACATCTCTTAATATTCCACCAACTCCTGTGGCAGCTCCTTGATAAGGCTCAATATAAGAGGGGTGATTATGACTTTCAATTTTAAAAACAATTGCGTCATCATCTCCAATGTCAATAACTCCCGCATTTTCACCAGGACCCTGGATAACTTGTTTTCCTTTTGTAGGTAAATTCATTAAATGTTTTTTAGACGATTTGTATGAACAGTGCTCATTCCACATAGCAGAAAAAATTCCTAGTTCCAATAAGTTGGGCTCTCTTTTTAGAAGTTTTTTAATATTAGAATATTCTTCTATTTTTAAACCATGTTTTTCTACAACTTGATTAGTAATTTTCATTATTATCAATTAAGTAAACTTGAAAAAAGATTAACTCCATCTGTATTAGAAATAATTTTATCAACCATTCTCTCAGGATGGGGCATCATACCTAAAATATTTTTTTTAGAATTAAATATTCCAGCAATGTTCTCTAAAGATCCATTAGGATTAGAGGTCTCATTTATATTTCCATCTTTATCACAGTATTTAAAAGCTATTAAGTTTTCATTTTTTAGCTCTTTTAAATGTTCAGGACTTGTAAAATAATTACCTTCATTATGCGCAATATTTATTTTAAGAATTTGATTTTTTTTATATTTATTTGAAAATTTAGTATTATTATTAATTACTTTAATATTTACATCTCTATTAATAAATTTTAAGTTTTTATTTCTTAACAAAACTCCTTGTAACAATCCTGTTTCAGTGAGTATTTGAAATCCATTACAAATACCTAAAACTAAACAACCATCATTAGCTGACTTTATAACTTCATTTATTATTAATGATTTGCCTGCAATAGCGCCAGACCTTAAATAATCTCCGTAGGAAAAACCACCTGGAACAACAATCAAGTCTGATTTGGGAAGTCGTGTCTCTTTATGCCAAACCATTTGGTTCTTAAATTGCATTTTTTCTAAAGCGACTGCAATATCTCTGTCACAATTAGATCCAGGAAAAACAATAACTGATGAGTTCATTAAATCTTATTTACTTTGTAGTCTTCTATAATCAAATTAGCTAAAAGTTTTTTACACATATCATCAATTTTTTTTTCTGCTATTTCAGTATCATTATCATTTAATTCAATTTCAAAGTATTTACCTTGTCTGATACTTTTTAAATT
>MDTG01099832.1_pt1 | contig 11807 bp, 6 predicted proteins | sample 811421 | NCBI WGS metagenome assembly MDTG01 (sample SAMN05326645, study PRJNA326480) | marine metagenome | isolation source: seawater | place: Pacific Ocean: South East | collected 2011 | reverse complement strand
AGAAGCAAGTTTATACCAAAAAAAAATAGTATATCTACTGAATTTATATTAAGTAATCCTAATTTAATACCATTATATGAAAACAAACTATATTGACAAGCCCGGTTCGGTACGATCGCCCGCTTGTAAAAAAGGAGTTTTTGTTCCAAGAAACAACAAAGAAAAGAATCTTTCATCATTATACTCTGCCATAGGAGAACTTGTATGCATAACTCGGCGATTATTGAAAAGTACTAAGTCCCCCTTCTTATAATGTACTTCTCCAATATTTTGCGAACTTAATATATAGTTTTTCATTATGTATCGCATATGATCTTGGCTATAGTATGGTTTCGAATTTGAAAATCTATAAAATTTATTAGGAGATAGCATAAAACACTTTTTATTTGCATCAGGAGTTGGATATACAATCAGTGGTTGTACTATAGGTTCAAGTCCGTCTGGGAATGGGTGATTCCAGTATCTATCTAATCTACCATACCCTGTAAAATCTATTTCTGCCATGAGCGCATGATAAGAAGAATACACACTTTCTAAATTGGCACAAAGATGCCTATGCTCTACGGTCATTGATTCATATGCATTTTCAAGACTTGCAAAAGATGTATATCCCCCCGATTCTGGAGATTTCATCATGTACATGGAGCTTACAATCGGAGGCAGTGAATTAGTTCCTACTCCATCTTGATGCCAAACAGGAGTATATTTAAATACTTTGTAATTTGATATTTCCGCATTATCCAAACCAAAATGGTTAGTTTTTCCCTGACCTCTTATACAAACTTGTGGAACATCTGGTATTTGAGTGTTTTTAAATGGATTAACCAATATTTCGTCTGTGTTTTGATTATCAAATAATTTACATATAGATAATTGCTCATTAGGAGTCAACTTTTGATCTTGGAACACTAATACGGGTGTCGTCTTAAAAAGATATTTCAAATCAGATTCTGTTTGATCATTTATATTGCGTAAATCAATATCTTTAATCCGAGTCATAAAATTAGTTTTATAAGGAAAATCTATTGTGAAACTATTTGCAACAATACATCCAGTATATAAGTAAAAAAAACGAACCATAATCAATAATATATTTAATCCCTTTTTACTTATTAAATATTAAGTCATAAATATGAATATGAGTCAACATTTTGTTGACAGATTGCAGAAATTTGTAAAAAATTATAATTTGCATGTTTTCCACTTACATGAAGCTGTGAAACAAGAAATTTATGTCAATTCTCAATATATATATGGACTTGAAAGTGTAATTAACAGAAATTTTGTATTAGTCATAATTGCGGAAAATTGTTTTGTATTACCAAAATTATGTGCTTTAAGGTGGAAATACTTTGAGGCGATTATAAACCGCCACAACAAAAAATTCAAAAAAGTTAACGGTGCAATTGTCATAGATATTACAGATATGATGATTGACTCTGGGGTACTTGAAACTATACGTTTTGTTAAATTTGGAAATACGTTTCTACGATTCTTGTATGAAAATAATGGATATAATTTGTTTTGTGAAAAAGAAGAAACAGATGCTTGGAAAAAGTTCTTAGATTTATTAATTCCACCTAAAGATTATTGGAAATCAAAATATTCATTCGATTTTGGAGAACCAGATAATACTTCAACTAATCAAAATCAAACAGTTCCAATTAATATAGAACAACACGCTGGTTTACCAACTGATTTCCATCAATAATCACAAGCATCTGACTCAAGATACCAAGTAGATACTTGAAAGTTAGAATATTTCTCAATAAATTCAAAATCTTTTTTGTACATTTTTTTTAAGAAATCTTTTGCCTTTTTTGATAGTTTATATCTTCTTCTATTCTTTGATACATTATTGTTGGGTACTTTTCCACCAAAACGATGTACAAGATATGTTTCCATATCATCAAAAGGAACAACATACTTCAAATTTGTTTCATTGATCCAACAATGTTGCGGAGTATATGTCCACTTTAATGGTATCTTAACAGAATCTATCTTATGTTCATGATTTGTAACTTCATCAATAATGAGATCATGATATTTATGGGATTCATCACCCCATACTTCTGCCCATTGACTTGGAGTTTTAAGTCCGGCATCGATAATTTTTCGAATCTTTGCCGAATTTGAATAGTTTTCAATCGCATATTTGACTGCCGAACAAAATCGAGAATATGGATCCCTGATTATAATCATTTGATTATCGAGACTACTAATTTTTGCATCATGACCATTATATGATATCTTATCGTTGTTATTACAATATTCTTCTATAGAAGTTCCCGCATTTTTTGGGATATGAATAAAGTTGACCTTTTTCATCAAGTATCTTTATTTCATATTTATTCTAAAACTAAAGTCATTTTTTCATTCTCTTTCATTCTCTTTCATTTCAGATAAAATCTCTATTGTTTCCTCAATGATGCTTTCCATATCCATCTCCCGCATATAGGCCTTAATTTCTGCCTGAAAAATAGAGTGGGCATCATCTTGAATAATTGGTATCAAACTCTCTGGTGTTTTTGAACGTCTTTGATCTAGATTACTTGGAATAGTCATTGGACTATTAATGGGCGAAGGCGTATTTCTACCTCCAACCAAATTAGATATATTATTCTGTGTATCAGTTTCCTCAAAACTATCATCATCCTCTAATTCTATTTCACTTGCTGAAGCAGTAGTTTCTTGTCTTAATATTTCAGCTATCTCATTGTCAGATTCATAGATGGCAGCATCAGAATTATCCCTTTCGGTTTCTAAATATGTATATTCAGTAACAATATTTCTAAAAAGCTTTCCATTAGGTTGTAAATTTACAGATGTTGTGTTTCTTGGTAATTCAATGGCTTGTGCTTGTATTCCGGAATAATATAAACCTTGTTCGATTGAACCCGGTGGAAAATGATGATTTCTTAAAGCTGCTATTGTTCCACTTGACTCTTTATCACTCTTAGTCTTATTTGCAGGATTAATATATTTGATTCTAAGTCTGGACACAAATTGATATGAACCATTTCTAAGTGTATTAGAAATTTGTTCTAAATATTCATGCATCATTAAAAATTTAATAAGAATACTATTTTCAACATATCTTTGCATCTCATTTATATCATAACCCTTATACGGTTTTAGAAAAAGTATAGGTTTTGTTAAATCAATACCAACCTTATAATAATCGGCAATTGTATCATATAATTCATCACTAATTGGAGTAAATTGAAAATCATAATCCGGATTAGTTTCATTATAAAGAGTTTCAATCATATTATAATTAGTGCCACTTGGATACCAAATAACATCTTTATTATCTTTCAAATGTGAAATAATTCTTGGTATAAGACCTCTTTTCAGAGGGTCGTTAATACGTATATTTTCTTCAACATAATCTTCAGCAAGATGTATTATGTTAAGTGAATCATTATCAAATTTGTTTTCCTCTATACCGCTATTTATTTTTCTTTCTTTTATTTCTAAACACTTTTCTCGGTTATATTTCTGAACATCAGATATAAATATTGTGTTTCCATTATATTCATATTCTCCTTGATACTCATCTTCTTTACCAAAAACTGTAAACGGTTTTTTGTTAAAATATTTTGTCTCAACACTATTATATCCCTCTTTTCTTATCATTCCATTGTCAATCCATATATTTGAATCCGGATCTTCATCTATATCATTAATATAGTAACATTCATGTTTCAAATAATCTAAATATGGTTTAAGTTCACTTTTCATAACATCCGATTGAACAAAAACATCTTCGTGTAAAAGTTCCGATATAGGCTTTAAATCTTCAATAAAATCGTAATATTTAGGCTGACGATCACTTGATGCACCAGCTCCGGTCGCCGTATCTTCCGTTGTTAAACATTCGGGATGTTCTATTATAACACTTTGTCTAACCATTGCAAAGTCCCAGTCATACATTTTCTCCATTGCTCTTGGTGAATAATTGATGGTAAGCCATAAATATTCAATTGGCAATTGAATACTTGTTATATCCAGCAATAATTTTCTTACATTAAACGTTAAAGATAATATTCTATCATCTGCTTTACCATCATTCCTTGGTTTCTGAGTATCATCAATCCAATATTTAAGTAATTGCTTTGATTTCTTTGAATCAGCAAAATACATTATACCACCAGATGTTTCAAACATGTATGGGTCCATCATTACTCCCGCGGAATCTTGATAATGATCCGCCGCACGTGGGTCTGACCACCACCCTCTCGCCATAAAATCTACATTTTCAGTATCAAAAATATGAGGATACTTTCTAACAAACATATCTCCATCTATATAAACAATAGCTCTACCTCCAGACTTTGCTAAAGCTTTTTGTATAAAATATGGTTTTGCATTGATTGCCATTTGATACCCTCCCTTTTTTGCAAATGCTGGGACTTCCAATGCAAAATAATTACATTTACTTTCAGCACACTCTGCCTCCCATTTGTCTATCATCTCATTATATAGTATTGGCAACTTCCATCTAAAAAATGTATTTAAAATATCGTATATATTAGCTTCAATTTTACTATCATTTCTAAGAAGTTCAATATCTTCGTTTGTCAGATTTTTATTTCTCAATATTGATTCAAACTCATATTTCTCATATTTGTCTAAATCTTCATAAGACAAATTTAGTTTTTTCTTGAAAATAGAATTAATCGCCTTTTTAATGGCATTTTGTCTCTTTGCCATTTTGGTTACAACACTTACAATTTCTGTTTGGTCCATTCCACCACTTAATAGCTGCTCTACCTTCATACGAAACATATTTTTAGAGATAAGAAGTTTGGAATATTCTGTTAAAAATCCCTTGATTCTATTATAAATTATAATACTTAATATTTCAAGTATGTCTTGAATACGTTTTTTTGATTGTTGATGGTTATCAAATACAAGTTTCATAAAGCTGAACTTGTTTTCATAAATAAATGTGTCGCGAAGTATTTTATCTAAATTATCAGACTTGTTTACAATTGATGATGTTATTCTTTTTTTCAAATCATCCAAAAATTCGAGTACATAATCCGACTTATCTACATTTCCTTTTTCCGCACTATCCAATTTGTGGAGATTTATTTCATCTGTCATATCACCTTTTAGACTATTGTAGAATACAACCGAAAATCTTTTACAAATTTTTTGTAAATTGCTTTTAATCTCAGAATATGGCATAAAATCTCCATTCTTAACTTTATAAAACATGTCTGGATTGGTTTGCATAGAGCCATTGTATACATTCACACATGCTTTTTCAATTTGTTTAACAAACTGTTCATAAGTTGCATGACAGTATTTCGAAGTATTGTTGTTCCTGTTACCTCTGCCCCACCAATAAGTGGCTATAATAAAGTTACTATCTTCATTCACAATTGTTGGAGAAGCATCCACTAAAGCTTCGTCTAATGCTCTAATAACATCCTCATGTGGATTAGACATAATATTATTATAATATATTAAAATCTTACATTAAATAGTATGGAGGATTTTACCATTATATATAATCGTTGGCAAGGTGAAAATGACACAAATCAGTATATCTTTACAAATAAGAAGGCAAATAATTTAAAAGAACAACAAACGGTTATAAATCATGTAATAAGTCGTTTCGATACAGTTTCACAAGTTATGAAAAAAATCTATGTATATGTGTGCGAAGATGCTTTAAAATTGTCTGTTTCATTAAGTGATTTATATTTATGGATTGACGATAATAATTCACCATTTATAGAAAATAGTAAGAAATCTAATATATGTGATAGTAAATATGAACATGACCTTATAAATCTGTTTCTGAATAATTCTAATGAAATCAAATTTACACTCACTTCTCATTTAGAAAAAAGACTTGAGAAAAATAAGACTGTTGCCAAATGGGTTGAATCATGGATATCAAACAATACTTCCAAAGGCAATAAAATGGACAAATCACAGATAGAAAATATAAAACAACATACCAATTTTATAACTAAGGTAGAAAATACAAAAGTTCCCAAAAAGACTTTACAAATAAAACGAACTCGTCATACTATGATTTTTACAGATCTAGTAGTCTCTAAAGAAACAAAAAAAGGAGTCTTGGATATAGACAAAATATTTAAACAATTTCCTCTTAATAACAATGTTCCTCTAATAAAAATTGGAACTAAAACAAATTCAAAGACTAAAGTTTATAAACCAGCTATAAAAAGAGAACTTGATACTAAATTCTGGAAAAAATGGCAAAAAGAAGATGATAAAGAGCAAAATCTTCAAATCAAATTTATGTATGAGTTTTGTACAATACAAATCACAATATATAATAACTCAAGTATATCCGTCAGATGTTCTGGTGAAATAACAAAAGAATTATGGAAAATGGTATATAAAAAAATTTTAGAATGGATAATACTACCAATTAATAATATTGTACAATATGAGCTTAAACCTCTAAGATTTGAAAAACTTAAATATAGATTAATCAACTCAAAAACACTTATTAAGAAGAATGTAAACTTAAAACCATCTATTATCAATGATTTTATAGAATATATACCCTATTTCTCAGTTTCAAATGAACAAAAATTACGTTTCATAAAAGTAACAGACTATCAAAGAAATAAAATAAATATTGCTAACGAAATATACAATTTTTATCGGGATAATAAAAAAACAGCCAAAAGATTAGGCACATTGTTTATGATATCTGATAATGAAGCTAATAACGAATTAGATATACTTAATAATGATAAATTAGTGCGAAGTTCGAATAATGATATGCGACTACTAGATGAATCTTCTTTGGGTTATAGCATTAAAATTACATACGACTCCGAGTACATTAAAATAATACACACTGGAAAAAATCCAGAAGAAATTGACTATGCTGTAAATATAATTAGAAAACTTCTATTTATACATAGTATCAATACTGATAATTCAAAGCAAAACAAATCAGTTATAATAGATAGTGATGATGACTCGGATGATGATATTGATGCTCTAATTGCAAATGTTGATGATTCTGACGATTCGGACAGTTCAGATGATTCAGATGATGATGATATTCCGATATTAAAAGGGGATTCTGATTCAGAATCGGGATCAGAATCAGAATCAGAATCAGAATCAGAGTCTGAGTCAGACTTAGAAGAAGAAAACAAAGATAATTCATGGTATAGTCTATCAAGTACAAGACGTCCAAAAATTCCTCCAAAAGATGTAAAAACGATTCGTTTTACTCTTCCTCCTGCAGGATGGAATACAAAGAAAGATAAGGCGGGTAATATTAGAACATATCGTTCAGAAAGACTTAAGTTTTACGATCCGGAATTATTCAATATGAAGTTTAGTGAAACTGGCAAAGAAGTTAGTAGAAAAGATGGAAAAGTTGAGTTCAGTACATCTTGTGCGCCTACACAATCACATCCAATTGCGTTTAACCATGCAGAACATGATAGACTATTAGAAATTCTTAAAAAATATGTTAATGATGGACATCCAGAAATAAAAGATAAACCGCGCATATTAGATTGGCTAGAATACAGAAATGTTTGGTACTTAGCATGTGAGTGTATATGTGTCGGATGTATGTTACCTCTTCGAATCGATGAACTTGGTAAAAACGATGAATGCCCCAAATGTAATAGTAATAAATACACAATGCGCAATGATAATTCTTCTACTGGAAATAAAATAAAGCTTGGTCCTGCGAAGTATAATCTTTCTATATGGCCATGTAGAAGAATTAGAGACCAACCATCTAATCAAAAGAAAGCACCCGATTCATCTACATATATTTTGAGTAAAGACAGATTTATTATAGAAAAGGGAAGACTTGGAGATTTGCCAGACGCTATGCATAAAATGTTTGGCAATGCCACTGATATTTCTAAAGGTCCAATACCAAAATCGGGAAATCCATATATTTTGAGATATGGTATTTATGAAAAATCATTTGATGATTCCTTTATAAAAGCTATTAGCGTTTTGTATGGCAAAAATGAAAATGAGCTTATTGATAGTGTTATTCATAATCTGAAAGATGTAACGCAGTTTATAAGAACTTGCGAAGGTTCTTTAATTAACTTGTTTTCTGCTAAAAGAAATAATGCTAATGATTCCGATTATAAAAAATGGTTAAAAGAGCAAACATTCAAGGGAATCATTTCATCAAAACATATGCAAAATATATATAATTCTTATGCTAATTTTTGTGACTTCTTAAAAGATAAATCAATAGAACACGATCATCGCATTATGTGGCCGATTCTTTGTTATCCCGGCGTATTGTGGGAATATGGTTTGAATTTATACTTATTCAAAACTGACAAAAAAACAGGAAATAGTGCCGAATATATATGTCCTCCAAATGGACACCCCTTCTACTATCATTATACAGAAGAATTTGTTAACAGTAAAACTGCGTTTTTACTATTTTCAACAATGTATGATGGAAGATATTTTTATGAACCGTGTGCTAAATTTATACCGTCAGATAAAAAACGAAAAGAACCACAATTATTATTCGATTCATTACAATCTCCTTCAAATACAAATAAAGATGGTTTATCTACAGCAGCTTGGAATAGTGTTGCTCCTCTAAGACAACATTGTGGAACATCTTTACAAGATAATTATGTAACTTATCTACGCAAAAATAATTACAAATTAAATCCACTTCCTTATACATCTAATTATTCCTATTTATCAGATTACTTTATAGATCTAAATGCCAAAAAAATACTACACAAATTAGAACTGAAACCTATTGCACAAGTTATGAATTCCAAATATCAATCAAATGGTTTAGTTGTAATATATCAAAAAGTGAAGTTCTTTATCCCTATTGAACCTCGTTCTGTTATATTGGACTTAGATATTCTTGAAAAAATTCCTTGTTCTAATATTCCAGATTTTAATTTAGCTTATAAATTTTATACTTGGTTAAGCAAAAACAAAATGCGTACTAAACCTCTTGAATACATTGTAGATTTGAAAACAAACAAAATAAATGGAATTATATTAGAAACCAATCAGGTAATACCTATCAAACCATCTCCAATATTGCAAGATAATAATGGATTGAAGAAAAGTACAAGACCAACTTATGAATGTGACGAAGATATTGATATAATTGATAAAAGAGAAACTTATATTACTGAATTCAATGATTATTGGTATGGATATGATGAATTTTGTATGAATGTTGCACAAAATATAAAAAAGTCTAAAACAAAACTTGATGATGAAGATGTAGAAAAATCAAAAGATATTATCAAACTACATTCTGAGTCTCTTGTTGTTGATGATATTACTGAAACTTATTTGAAAACTCTTCTAAAGGAATATGAATATAATTATGTCAGAAGAAATGATATCAAAACCGGCAAAAAACCACTATTTATAACTCAATTAGAGAATAATAAAGTAATACCCGACACAAAAATATTTGATGACAATGAAAGTAAAGAGTATTATATCAAAAATCAAAAAAATCAAAGCACTTATGCGAAATATATACCATTCTATAATCCAGACAATTTAGATATTTTGAAGGACAGCAAATTATATTCAATGAGTAATATTGGTCTTAAGCTTTCAAAAACTTGGCAAAAAATCTTACATAAAGATTTTAGATATGCTCATTATAACAAATATGTGTGGATTGATAAAATTACCCATATATCAATATACGATCTTCTAAAGGAACTTCAAGATGATAAAAAATGGCTAGAAATATCCAGACAAACTAATGCGTGTATAGTAATATTAGATAACAAGGGGGGTTCTACAACATATGGAAATAACAAAGGTTCCAGATTTTATCTATTATTTTACTCTATTGAAAGTGATACATATCCAATCTTTTTAACTAAAAATTCCAATCAAGAATTTGATATGTCTTCTGCGGATTTGTCAACAGAATTTATCGAAATAATAGGAGGAGATTGTACAAAAAAAACAGAAGAAATTCCCAAGAATGATAAACCCAAGGATGATAAACCCAAGGATAACAAATCGAAGGGTGACAAACCGAAGGATGATAAACCCAAGAATGATGAATCCAAAGATGACAAACCCAAGAATGATGAACCCAAGGATGACAAACCCAAGGATGACAAACCCAAGGATGATAAAGCTACAGGAAAATATTGTAAATTATCAGATAATAAGATAAGACGAAGATGTACTAAAACAAAACTAAAGTCTGAAGATTCCGATGAATGCTTGTATGATTATAAAACAAATTACTGTAGAATTAAGAAATAGATTTAACTTAAAATGTTTGCATATTTCATGTACGAATTGTTGTATGTAATTGCAATTTTATCTATTTGTGGCTATATATTCTATTCTTGGTATAATCCTAAGCTTGTATATGTAAAATCCAAGATAGATGATAAAACTTATGTGGTTAGAAACGTTAAAAATAAACAAAAGGCTGCAGATTTATTAGCTGAAATTAGTGTACGTTTACACAAATTAGTTGATAAGTTTAGCAAAAAATATGGTAATAGCGATGAACGAGTAAATTTAATGTCTAAAAGATTCATAAATCATGAAATAAGAGAGGCCTTACCCAAATCGGGACAAACAAGCTATAGTCTGAATAAGGGAGAAAGAATAGTACTTTGTTTAAGAGGAAGAACCAAAAATGAAACAATTGCTGATGTGAATACAATTATGTTTGTTGCTTTACATGAAATGGCTCATATTATGACTATATCTATAGGTCATAATCAAGAATTTTGGGATAATTTCCGATTTATTCTTGCTCATGCCATAAAATGGGATTTATATACCCCAGTCGATTATAAAGATTCCCCAAAACAGTATTGTGGAATTAAAATTACAGAATCTCCTTTGAAAAAAGCGGATTCTGATAAATACTTTGGATGTGCTCCATGTAAAAGTCCCCCTTGTCAATGTTAAAACAGATTAAGACTACTTTAAGAACAACAATTTATAGTGAATATGGTGGATTTGATGCTTATGTTTTCATCTTGTCTTATTGTGGGTTTAACAAGTATACTCATTAAAATGGGTACAACAATCAAGTATGAAGATATAGATGTAAGACATCCTAAATTATTTGTTAATGTTTTTTGCCATCAATATATTCTTGATCCATTAATCACATTTTTTATAGTATTGGCATTTCGTCCTCCAATTACACAAGTATGTGGTATGTTTATATTAACAGTTACACCTGCAACCGCAGCAGCATCTGTAACTGCTTACACCGTAGATGCGAATGTACCTCTTACACTTGCACTGTCAATGGGTTCTCTAACACAAAGTATAGTATTTACTCCATTAATCTTTAGTGGATTAATGCACTTTTATTCTATTTATGGAAATATTGAAAATAATGAAAAAATTAGTCTTCCATATGTCCGAATGTTTGCCCTAATGAGTTATGTGATGATTTTAATTGGAATCGGATATAAAATTCGTCAAAAATTTAGTGAAAATTTTGTTAAAAAACTTGGAAAATTTCTGATTAGAACTTCTATTTTTTTCATGTTAACTGCATTTGGATTATATTTTGCAAGCAAAACATATATTGAACCAATGACATCGTATAATCCTTATAAGTTTTATGGTTCAATGTTCCTTATGATTTTTAGCCAAATGTTATTTGCCCATTTTCCTATATATTTTCCAAACTTCAATATAGAGGCTAAAAACAAGGATGCGGTTGTATTAGCAACTACTCGACGTAGTCCTGGTCTTTCTCTAGCTATTACTGCATTATCTTTTCAATCTTCAGAAGATTTGGGAGAAATTGTGGCATATGTTTT
>MDTG01437146.1_pt1 | contig 11808 bp, 12 predicted proteins | sample 811421 | NCBI WGS metagenome assembly MDTG01 (sample SAMN05326645, study PRJNA326480) | marine metagenome | isolation source: seawater | place: Pacific Ocean: South East | collected 2011 | reverse complement strand
TTAAAATTACTTGGTGCGAGAAAAGTAAAGTATTTGGGTAATTTAAAATTTTGTCCTTCAAATAATAATACGAATGAAGTAGAGGATTTTAGAATTTTATTTAAAGACACTTTAGTTTGGTGTGCTGCTAGTACACATCCTGGTGAAGAAGAAATTATTTTAAATACCCATGTTAAACTTAAAGAGAAAAACATAAAAGTTTTAACTATAATTATACCCCGACATATAACAAGAGCCAAAGAGATCCTTAAATTATGTGAGGGGATTAATTTAAATACTAAAATTATAGAATCATTCGATGATCTTTCAAATAGCCATGAAGTTTTAGTGGTAAACTCCATAGGAGAAATGTCTAAGTATTTTTATAATTGTAAAAGTATATTTATGGGCAAATCACTCTCTAAAAAGTTAATTGAAGTGGGTGGTCAAAACCCTGTGGAGCCAGCTAAATGTGGTTGCAAAATATATCATGGGCCATTTATTTCAAACTTTAAAGAAATATACGATCTCTTAGAGAGTAAAAATATTTCATACTTAATAAAAGATGCGACCGACTTATCTGAGTATTTAATAAAAGATTTTTCTGATAAATCTATTGATTTTAAAAATAACATAAAAGAGTTAGATGAATACGGAAATAAAATTCTTAATCTCACTGTTAAAGAAGTATTGAGCTTTAAAAAATGATTTTTAATAAACCCAAATTTTGGAGATCAATTAATATTTTTTCAATAATACTGCTCCCCTTTTCTTTTTTATATTTTTTGCTTTTTTCTTTAAAAAAAAACTTTGCTAATAAACAAGAATTCAATATCCCAATAATTTGTGTAGGTAATATATTTGTTGGTGGTACAGGAAAAACACCATTAAGTATTTATATTCACAATTTCTTGAAAAAGAAAAAATTTAAGCCGGCTATTGCTAGAAAATACTATAAATCTCATTTTGATGAAATTAAACTTACAGAAACAAAAGTGAGTCATTTTTTTTCACACAAAAACAGAGTCTCCGCTATTACAGAGGCTGCAAAAAAAGGTAACAATATAGTAATTTTAGATGATGGCTTTCAGGATTTTTCAATAAAGAAAGATTTAAATATCATCTGTTTTAATACCACGGATTTTATTGGCAACGGTTTTATTTTACCTGCCGGACCATTAAGAGAACCTTTGCAAAATTTAAGTAAAGCCCAAATAGTTATAATTAATGGAAAAAAAAATAAAGATTTTGAGAATAAAATAAAGGGGTTATCCAATAGTATTGAAGTTTTTTATTCTCAATACGTTATAAAGAAAAAAACAAATTTGATTAATAAGAAAATTTTGGCTTTCGCAGGTATAGGCAATCCAAAGGGTTTTTTTAATTTATTAAAAGAAAATAAATTAAAAGTTAAAAGAGAGATATCTTTTCCAGATCATTATTCGTATACAAAAAATGATATTAAAAATATGATTCAAAAAGCCAAAAAAGAAAATTTAAAATTAGTAACTACTGAGAAGGACTATTATAGAATAAAGTCTTTAGGGTTAAAAAAAATAGATTATATTTCAATAGATTTAAAAATTGAAAAATATAAAATTTTTGAGAAAGAAATTTTAAAATATTTATGAAAAAAAAGTTAGTTTATTTTTGTCAATCTATACTTATTTACCTTTTTTTTATAATTGCAAAAATTATAGGTTTAAAATTAAGTAGATATATATTTTCAGGTATTTTTATAAAACTTGGTAGTCTATTTAAATCTAAAAAAACAATATTAAATAATCTAGATAAAATAAATCCATCCTTAAATACGTCGGAAAAAGAGGAAATAATTAAAAAGATGTGGTCAAATTATGGAAAAACATTTGCTGAATATGTTTATCTAAAGATGTTTAAAAAACAGACTAGTCACATTACAATAAAAAATTTAGAAATTTTAAACCAAATACTAAAAGAGAATAAGCCAGTTATTTTTATATCTGGTCATTTTGCAAATTACGAACTAATGTCAATGGAGCTAGTAAGGGCCAAAATTAAATTGGCCACAATTTACAGGCCGTTAAATAATCTATTTTTAAATCCATTCATGGAATATTTAAGAAAAAAATTTGTTTGCAAAAATCAAATTAAAAAAGGATTAAGTGGTGTGAAAGAGTCTCTTAAATATATGGAAAATAATTACAGCATTGCTTTAATGGTTGATCAGAGAGTTAGTGAAGGCCCCAGAGTTCCTTTTTTTAATTATAATGCTCATACAACTACTCTGCCAGCTCAATTATCAAATCGCTTTAACTCTAAAATCGTACCTATATTTATTTCAAGAAACACAAATGATCATTTTGAAATGGAAATCTTGGAACCCTTAGAAATTCCAAAAAATACAAAAGATAACAAAGAATTAATAGCGAAAAAAATCAATGAAACTATTGAAAAGTTAATTTTAAGGGATCCAAGTCAGTGGATATTAACTCATAATAGATGGAAATAGTCCAAGTCAAAAATTAATATTTTAATTCTTCATATCTTTGTTTAACTTCCATAGGTGAAAAATAAGCTTCTTGAAGCTCAACATTCCAATAATTTAAATTTTCTAATGGAATTTTTTTTTTTGAAACTGCGCATTCTACATAATCGCCTTTTTCGATAATCTCAAAAGAATTAGCTAAGTATTTTAACTTTGCTTTTATTTTGCTCATAATTTAAGTAATATATAACAAATCTTTTATTATGAATATTGCTTTAATTGGTAGCGGCGGGCGAGAACACGCATTATGTAAAAAATTGAGAGAAACCGATAAAAATAATAATATTTTTTGCATACCAGGTAATGCGGGTACCTCTAAAATCGCTACAAATTTAAACATAGATTTTTTAAATTTTAAATTATTACTTAAAACTATTAAATTACTCAAAATTCATTTGGTTGTCGTGGGCCCAGAGGAGCCACTAGTAAAAGGAATAGTAGATTTTCTAGAAAATAATAAAATAAAAGTTTTTGGCCCAAATAAATTTGCTTCAAAGCTAGAAGGTTCAAAGGCTTTTATGAAAATGATTTGTAAGAAATACGATATACCTACCGCAAAGTTTAAAATTTGCAAAAATGAAAGAGATTTTCGTAAGTCTATTAATAGTTTCAGCCTACCAATTGTTGTTAAAGCTGATGGTTTAGCTGCAGGCAAAGGTGTTGTAATCTGCAAAACAAGTGAAGCAGCTTTGGATGTTGCTAGACAAATTTTTAAAGGAAAGTTTAGAAGTTCTAAAAAAGTTATTCTAGAAGAATTTTTAAACGGAGAAGAGGCCAGCTATTTTCTAGTCGTTGATAAAAATAATTTTATTTCGTTTGGAACCGCCCAAGATCATAAAAAAGTTAGGGAAAATGAAAGGGGTCCCAACACCGGTGGGATGGGTGCATACTCACCAGCTCCAATTATAAATAATGAATTAGAAAATAAAATTGTAGAGCGCATTGTTAAGCCTACTCTTCGTGCAATTAAAAGTAAAAAAAAATTTTACCGTGGTTTTTTATATGTGGGCTTAATGATTAAAAATAATAATCCTTATTTAATTGAATATAACGTAAGAATGGGAGATCCAGAGTGTCAAGTAATTTTACCTAGACTTAAAACAAGCTTATTAAAAATCATAAACTATTCTCTAAAAAATAAATTAAATGAAATAAAAATAAGTTGGGAAAAGAAAAAAAGTATGGCTATTGTCTTATGTTCTAAAGGGTATCCTGGCTTTTATAAAAAAAACAAAGTTATTAAGATTACAAAAATTAAAGACAAGAAAAATTTATTTATATTACACGCAGGAACTAAGAATATTAATAGTAAAATTGTTTCTAATGGAGGCAGAGTTCTTAATATTGTAGGAAAAGGATCAAACTATTTACAGATAAGAAATAGTATTATCAAATTAATCAAAAAGATAAATTGGAAAGATGGTTTTTATAGAAAAGATATAGGTTGGAGAATTATTAATAAAAAATGAGAATAATTAGTGGAAAATTTCGCGGTAAAAAAATTAATTACATAAATTCTGAATTAACTCGACCCTTAAGAGATTTTGTAAAAGAAAATATTTTTAATATATTGACTCACTGGAATAATAATAAAATAAACATCGGTCAATCCAACATTCTAGATTTATATGCAGGGATAGGGTCTTTCGGAATAGAATGTTTATCTAGAAATGCTAACAAAGTTGTTTTTATTGAAAAAGATAAAACAGCTTTTTTAATATTAAAAAAGAATATTGAAAAACTTAATCTCACTAAAAAAGCTGAATTATTAAACATAGACATTAAAAGTTATATTAATAAAAAAGTAAAAGAAAAATTTAGTATAGTTTTTTTAGACCCTCCCTACAAAGATCATTCTTTCGTAGAAATTATTAAATTATTAAAAAAAGAAAAAATACTTAATGATCCACATATTATAATAATACATCGTGAAAAAAAAAGTGAGGACGATCTTCAAGATTATTTAAATATTCAGCTAGTTAAGCAATATGGAAGATCAAAAGTTTTATTTGGTACTTTTTGAAAGGTTTTTTTTTGTAAGCATTTTTAATTGCTCTACAGCGGGTTGGTTAAATGGGTTTATTTGTAAAATATCTCCAATAAAAATTGTTTCAAAAATAAAATAAGAGAATAATTCACCGAGAGTTTCCTCATCTCTTTTTTTCATATTTATAGATATGAAAGGTAACTTTTTCCTCTTTAAAATTGTAACCATAGCATTTTTTTGAATATTTAAAATTTTATTCAAATTATTTTTTTTGTCTTTTTCTTTAATGGAAAATACATAATAAAATTTATCTTTAGGGCCATCCAAGAAAAGTTGTAATAAGCTGTGATTATCACGAGGTGCAATTGATATAACTGGCAATATACCTTTTCCTTTTTTACCAAGACTTTCAGCTATTAATTGTTGGCACCAAAGTAAAAAATAATCTAAGCCAGGACAGTAACTTAGAAGGATTAACGAATTAATTTTTTTTGATTTGTAAACTTTACTTAAATTAATTAAATTTTTTAATAAAGTAGACTGAGAACCTTCTAAGTATCTCAAAATATTACTTCTAAATTTTTTTATATTTATGCCAAATAAACAAGCTGGCAATAAAGCGGTTTCTGAAAAAATGGAATATCTGCCGCCAACGTAATTTCTGTGCTCAATTACTTTTATCTCTTCTTTTTTCGCGAAATAATTCAGTTCACTCCCCTTTTTTTCAGTTATTATTAAAGAGTTATTTTTATTAAATTTTGCTTTGCTTTTTAGAGCTTTAACAATTGTTAGTACCTCAAAAGTATTTCCTGACTTTGATATTATTATAAAAAGTGAATTTTTAAGATTTTTTGTTTTATAAATCTTATCGATTAAATTAGGGTCAAGATTATCTACAAACAACACTTCTTTGGTTGAACTTTTTTTTAAAAAATTATTGATTGCGGCTGATCCCAATATGGAGCCACCCATTCCAATAATAATGATTCTTTTAAATTTTTCGTATTTTTTTAGATCTTTGATCTTAAAATTTAGTTTAAGGTTTTTACTAAAAATAGAGAATATATTTCCCTTTAATTTTATTTTTCTTTTTGACCGTTCAATTATATTAATAAAGTTTTTCGTATGAGATTTATCAAAATTTTTTGATTTTTCATTTTTAAAATAATTCTCAAAAATTATATTTTTTGAAATACCCATTAATTGTCTTTAATCTCCTCTAATAAAATTTTTTCCAATCTGGAGCTTTCATTAGGTATTTCTTTACTTGACTCTTTTGCTCCTAAAACATTTTTATTTTTCTTTGCCTTAATTTCTGATTTTGGCTTGGGTAGTTTTTCCATATCTGGTGGTAAAGTTAAAGGACCTCTTTTTTCAATCAAAAACTCATCGGTAGTTTTAATTTTTTCATTTCTTAATGCTTTTCCAGCTTCGTTAAAAGAACCACATCCGGTTAATAAAATTAGTATTAATATAAATTTGATTTTCATTTTACCTATTTTTAAAACTAATCTCATTTATTAACATAAATATAATACCTAAAGATATAAAAATATCTGCAATATTAAAACTGAACCAGTGAAAATTCTTTATATGAATATCAATAAAATCTGGTACTGCTTTAAAAACAAATCTGTCATATAAATTACCTATAGCTCCACCAATTATTAGTGAGAAAAAAAATTTTTCATGAATTTTTGATTTTATCATGTAGTACAACAACACTAATACAATAAAAAATATCAAGGAAGACAAAAGATCATAATATAGTCCCGCATCAAGACTGAGCAAACCAAATCCTATACCGGTATTGAAAATTAGATCTAAATTTAAATAATCATTAATGAATAAATTATTTTGATTTTCCAAGAGGGCAATAATTTTAATTTTAGAAATTCTGTCAATTCCAAATAGGAATAAAATTAATAACAAAAACGGTGAATTTTCTTTAATTAGTTTCATTATAATACTTAAAATTTAGCTATAGGAATTCCGCACATCTTGCACATTTTGTAGAAAGTATTTTCCAACATCGAGGACATTTTTCGCCACTTGTTTTTTTCACTTTAATTGTTGTATCCTTATTGTTCTCACTATTCTTAAATAAAGTTGCCTTTGAAGTAATAAAATATTCTGCAAGATCAAGATTTTGTAAGATTTGATGATTTTTATCATTTGCATGAATTTCTATTTCTGCTTCTAAGCTTGACCCTATTTCTTTACTTGACCTTTTTGCTTCGATAGCAATGTTGGCTTCTTGTTTAATTTTGAATAAACTTTTCCACTTTTCATATATTAAATCATCTTTTAAATTATCTGACAACTTAGGAAGTTCTAATTCATGAATGCTTTTTGATGATTTTGTTACTAAACTGAAAATTTCCTCTGTAGTGAATACAAGTATAGGCGCAAACCATTTTAGTAAACATTCTAAGAGAATATTTAATACTTTAACGCAATTTTGTCTTTTTTTGGATTTTAAATTATCGCAGTAAAGTACGTCTTTACGTATATCAAAATAAAAAGAGGATAAATCCAAAGTGCAAAAATTTAAAAGCTCTTTGTATAACTTATGAAAATTATAATTTTTTAAATTTTCTTTATAGCTTTCATTTAAAAGAAAAACTTTATGTAGTATGTATCTTTCAAGTTCTGGCAGTTCTTTTACATTGAAATCTGATAAATCTACTTGATCAAACTGATCTTGTATATTGCCAAGTATGAACCTAAAAGTATTTCTAATTTTTCTGTAAGATTCTGCGTGTTGATTTAATATAGTTTTATCAATTCTTAGATCTTCAGAGTAATCTGAGGCCGTAACCCAAACTCTTAATATATCTGCTCCAAAATTCTTTAATATGTCATCTGGAGAAATTACATTTCCCGCAGATTTTGACATTTTCATTCCCTTTCCATCCACAACAAAACCATGAGACAAAATACTTTTAAAGGGGGCCCTTCCTCTTGTGCCACAAGACTCTAATAGAGAGGAATGAAACCATCCACGATGTTGATCTGATCCCTCTAAATACATATCTGCAGGCCATTTTAAATCTTCTCTAGACTCAAGTACAAAGCTATGGGTTGATCCACTATCAAACCATACTTCAACGATATCTTTTAATTGATCATAATCATTTGAATTATGATCTTTTCCCAGAAATTTTTGAGGGTCATCAGTAAACCAGCAATCTGATCCCTCCTTTTCATAAACTTCAGCAATTCTATTTATTACCTTTAAATCTCTTAAGGGTTCTTTAGTTTTTTTATTGATAAAAATCGGCAATGGCACTCCCCACACTCGTTGACGAGATACACACCAATCTGGTCTTCCCTCAATCATCGATAAAAGTCTCTCTTTGCCCTTACTCGGATAGAAAATGGTGTCATTAATTGATTTAATAGCTTTTTTTCTTAATTGTTGTTTTTCCATTGATATAAACCACTGTGGAGTAGCTCTATAGATTAAAGGAGCTTTAGATCTCCATGAGTGAGGATAACTATGTTTTAATTTGTCAGATGAAAGCAATTTTTTCTCATCTTTGAGTTTTTGAATAACTTCTTGATCGGCTTTAAAAATATGAAGATCTTTAAAAAAAGGTATCTCATTAGTATATCGGCCGCTGTCATCAACTGTATATTTAGAAGGAATATTGTTTTGTAGGCATAAATTAAAATCATCTGGTCCGTGACTTGGTGCGCAGTGAACAACACCCGTTCCTTGCTCCAAATTAACAAAATTTGCAGTTAATAAAGGAACATCATAATTGAATCCAAGTTTTATTAATGGATGATTACAAATTGTCCCCTCTAGTTCTTTACCTTTAAAATTTTTAAGTTCTTTATAATTTTTTATTTTACATGACTCAATTACCTTTGTCACAAGATTTGAAGCTACTATAATTTTTGTATTTATAAAATTTTCTGTTTTACCTATTTCTAAGAGAGAATAATCAAGGTTTTCATTATATGCTAAAGCTTTATTAGCTGGTATTGTCCAAGGAGTCGTAGTCCATATAATTACGCTAGAATTTTTAAGAAAATCTTTTTTTGTATTTTTAACATCAAACGCAGCATAAATTGTATTTGAAACATGGTCTAAATATTCTACTTCAGCATCTGCCAGCGCAGTTTTTTCAACAGTTGACCATAATACCGGTTTAAATCCTTGATAAAGACTTTTATCTAAAAGGAACTTTCCTAACTCTCTTACAATTTGAGCTTCAGCTTTAAAGCTCATTGTGGAGTAATAATTTTCAAAATCTCCAATAACTCCTAATCTTTTAAATTCATTTATATGAATATCTATCCATTTATTTGCAAAATCTCTACATTCCTTTCTAAAATCTCTGATTGGCACGTCATCTTTATTTTTTTTATTTTTTTTATATTGCTCTTCAATTTTCCATTCAATTGGTAATCCATGACAATCCCAACCAGGCACATAAATTGAGTCTTTTCCATTCATTTGATGAAATCGAGTAATCATATCTTTTAAAATTTTATTTAATGCTGTTCCCATATGTATATGACCATTTGCATATGGGGGGCCATCATGAAGTATAAATTTTTCCTTGCCTTTTGCGTTTTTTCTAAGTTTTTTATAAAGAGCATTTTTTTCCCATTGCTGAATAATTCCTGGCTCTTTATTGGGTAAATTTGCTTTCATTGAAAAAGCTGTTTTTGGAAGATGTAAACTTTCTTTAGACATTTATTTTGCTAATATTATATCTTTTTTAATTTGATTTTTTAATTGTAATATATTTTTAAATTTTTTTTCTGGTCTTATAAACTTATTAAATATCACATTGATATGCTTATTATACAAATTTTTTTTAAGACCAAAAATATTTACTTCTAATAAAAGTTTTTTCCCATTAAATGTAGGTCGATAGCCAATATTAGCTATGCCTTTTTTAAGTATTTTGTTTATTTTAACTTGAACACTATAAACACCAAATTTCGGAACAACATAGTTTTTTAAAGAAATATTACAAGTAGGAAATCCTATTTTTCTACCTCTTTTGGATCCTTTGATTACTATACCATTGATTTCCCATTTTCGTTTAAGCAAATTTGTTACTTTTTTAATATCGCCTTTTTTTAAAAGTTTTCTAATAATTGTAGAAGAAACTGTTCTGCTATTTTTTTTAATAGGTTTTGTAATTATAGTCTTGTATGAATATATTTTTCCATATTTTGAAAGTTTGAATACATTGCCCTCTCTTTTGTTTCCAAACTTAAAATTTTTACTTACATATATATAATTACACCTAATTTTTTTATAAAGAATCTTTGATATAAATTTTACATAATTTAAATTAGAAAATCTTTTATTAAATTTTTGAATTATTACAAAATCTAGTTTTGTTTTTTTTAAATTTAAAATTTTCTGATTTAACGTATCAATTCTATGATTGCTGATCTTTTTATTAAAAAACATTAAAGGTAACGGTTCAAAAGTTAAGAGGCCAAATTTTTTTTTTTCTTTTTTTGCCTTTCTATAAGCCTCTTTTAAAACTCTTCTATGGCCAATATGTAAACCATCAAAGTTTCCAATAGCTAATACAGAATTATGAAATTTTTTACTTATAGAAGTATTTTTAAATATTTTCATATTACCAATTTAATCGCTTTTGTATGAAATTAGTTTGAACATCGTACTTGTTTAGTAATGTTTCAATATTAGCCGCATTTTCAATTTCTTTTTTATGAACTCCATCAGAAATAAAAAGAGAGTCTTGATTAATTGTATTTGCGCCTTTTATGTCTGTTCTTAAATTATCTCCTATTATAAGAGCCTTATCATTTTTATTTAGTATTAAGCTATAAATTTCTTCATACGGTTTACCAAAATAAATAACCTTTCCACCCATCTTCTCAAATATTTTAGCAATTGTACCTGCGCAATATTCCTGTGCATTTCCTCTGTCTACTATTAAATCGGGATTTGTGCAGATCATTTTTTTATTTACACTATCTTTTAAAATCTTTTCATAAAAACTTAAATCAGACATTGCGTGATCATACAAACCAGTACACAAAATATAGTCAGCTTTAGTTAGATCACTTTTAAAATTTTCTAAACCTTCATAAATGCTATTATCTCTTTCTGGACCTAAATGAAAAAAATATCTTCCGTAATTAAAATTTTTTACTGAAATTATTGCGGCTTCCCCCGAAGTAACTATATTGTCTAAATACTTTTCTTTCATATTCATTTTTTTCATTAAAAATTCTTTAACGTCTTTCACAGGTCTTGGAGCATTAGATAAAAAACAATAATTTTTTTTATTTTTGTGCAATTCTTCTATAGCTTTCATAGCGCCCTGAAATGGTAATAAGCCATTATGAATTACGCCCCATATATCGATGATAAATTGGTCATAATTACGAACAATATCCTCTAAATGATCAAGTTTTTTCAAATATCACTATCCTTTATTACCTTATAGAAAAGATAATAAAATATAGCAATATCAAGACTTTTAGCTAATTTGAGCTTTCCTCTCTTGAAATTTAGCTAAAACTCACCATATCAGCTCTTATATCAAAAGGAGACTTAAAATGAAATTTAGACCGTTACACGACAGAGTGTTAATTAAAGTTTTAGATAGCGAAGAAAAGACATCGGGAGGCATCATAATACCAGATACTGCTAAGGAAAAACCCCAAGAAGGAGAAGTTGTTGCGGTAGGCCCTGGTGCAAAAAATGAAGATGGCAAAATTACACCTATGGATGTTAAAATTGGTGATATCGTATTGTTTGGTAAATGGTCTGGGACCGAAGTGAAAATTGACGGTAAAGAATTTAGCATTATGAAAGAGTCTGACATCATGGGAATTTCAAAAAGAAAAAAATAACAAGGGAGAAAAAATGGCAAAAATAATTAAATTTGACACCGAAGCTAGAGCAAAAATGCTGACAGGAGTTAACACTTTAGCGAACGCAGTGAAAGTCACATTGGGACCAAAAGGAAGAAACGTAGTGATGGATAAATCTTATGGTGCTCCAAGAACAACAAAAGATGGTGTTTCAGTGGCTAAAGAAATTGAACTTGAAGATAAATTTGAAAACATGGGAGCTCAAATGGTTAAGGAAGTCGCTAGTAAAACAAACGATAACGCTGGTGACGGGACAACTACTGCAACTATATTGACTCAATCAATCGTAACAGAAGGTTTAAAATATGTGACGGCAGGTATGAATCCTATGGATATTAAAAGAGGGATAGATAAAGCTGTAGAATTTGTGATTGAAAAATTAAAAACAACATCAAAAAAAGTAAAAGCTAATGAGGAAGTTGCTCAAGTA
>MDTG01370888.1_pt1 | contig 11808 bp, 12 predicted proteins | sample 811421 | NCBI WGS metagenome assembly MDTG01 (sample SAMN05326645, study PRJNA326480) | marine metagenome | isolation source: seawater | place: Pacific Ocean: South East | collected 2011 | reverse complement strand
TGTACGAATTACGTACATTACTAGGGAAAGAAAATGTGAAATTAGCTCTTCAAAATGGGACTAGATAGTGTTAATTTCAAACTTTATCCTATAGAGAATTTTAAAAGTAAAGGAAACGAATTTTATTCGCTTTATGTATTGGTTTTCTGTAGAATTTAGTATGTAACAATATCAAAAAAAGACCATCATAATAATGTCAAAAACAGTAGAGATAACTGACGCAAACTTTGATCAAGAAGTACTCCAATCTGATATACCTGTGCTCATCGATTTTTGGGCAGAGTGGTGCGGTCCTTGTAGGATGATTGGTCCCGTTGTTGACGAAATGGCTGGAGAGTACGAAGGCAAGGCTAAAATTGGAAAAGTAAATGTTGATGTAAACCCTGAGGTTTCCGTTAAGTACGGTATTCGAAGTATTCCAGCATTGCTTATATTTAAAAATGGTGAGGTAGTTGACCAAATAGTTGGTGCTGTACCTAAAACTCATCTAATTAATCAATTAGAAACTTATCTTTAAAGATTAGTTTATCTGTAATTTGCAAACTTGAGTAATTGTATATCTTGGCATCGCGCTACATTTTACTCAATTGAAAGGTACACTCTTAGGCACTTTAGTTTGTCATCCCACTCAATTGATGAAGAGTAATGTTGCATTAGGAACCAGCCTCTGCCATGATCTTTGAGCATTGCTTTTTTTTCTAGTGGGTTTACTAGCTTATCAGGATTAAAGCCAGGACCCTCATCATAGATCTCTGCTATTATACATTCAGTTGATAAAGTAATATCAAGTTTTACCTTTTTGTTTGAATTAAATTCATTACCGTGTTCTATTGCATTGTTAACGGCTTCACTGAGTACAAGCATAATCTCATACTGCTTATCCTCACTTAATTCTTTATAGCCTTCAATGGAATTTAAACACTCGTCTAGTTTTTCTAATTCTGTAAAGATAGACTGAAAAATAAAGGTCTGTTTAATCGACTTTTTATCCGTCATTTAATATTATATTAATAAATACTGAGTGTATACCCAATTATCTTTTGTTTCTATATATTAAGATATTACAAATAGATAAGAGATTTAGTTCTGTTTTTGCATTCTCCATGAAATAACCTCTTAACCAAAAGAATGCTAAAATGAACGCAACCGTATTAGTACTCAATCAAGATTATCAACCATTGAGCATCTGTTCAGTGCAACGATCCATGAAGCTTCTGTTTTTGGAAAAGGCAGAGCTACTCCACGATGATCCTGAAAAAGAGTTAATTACTCCTAGAACTTCATATCAATATCCTTCAGTTATACGCCTACGTAACTATATACGAATTCCTTATACGAAAGTGGTTCTTTCTAGAAGAAACATTATGCGCAGGGATAAGTTTAGTTGTCAATACTGCGCAAAAAAATCTGAGCTTACAATAGATCATGTTTTGCCAAAAAGTAGGGGAGGTAAGGACCAGTGGGAAAACCTGGTAACCGCTTGTGAAAAATGCAATGTGAAAAAGGGTAATAAAACTCCAAAAGAAGCTCAAATGCCACTAAGGAGAAAGCCATACCGTCCTATTCCCATTACATTTTTCCGAGAGTATAATGGAAATGTACAAGACCCTTGGAAGCCCTATCTGTATATGACTTAAAATTGAAAGAAGAAACTGTAAGGAAGATTGGGTATATACGCTAAAATGAGTGAGAGTATTTGTATATTATACGCCTTTATTCAGTCCATTAACTGACTTAATGTAACAAAATACGATACAATTATTATGATTTCTAAAGGACGAGTTTTAGTGGCTATGAGCGGTGGAGTTGATTCCTCTGTGGCAGCGGTGTTGCTAGCAGAGCAAGGTTATGAAGTAATTGGAATAACCATGAAGACTTGGGATTATCATCGTACTGGAGGTAATACTGGTAAAGAAACAGGATGTTGTACTGTAGAGAGTATGAATGATGCTAGGCATATTGCAGTAAATCATGGCTTCAAACATTTTATTGTTGATATTCGTGAAGAATTTGGTGATTGGGTAATAGACCGTTTTGTAGGTGATTATCTAGAGGGGCGAACGCCGAACCCATGTGTATTATGCAACACCCATATTAAATGGGCCGCGCTTCTAAAAAGAGCCAATAATTTAGGCTGTGATAATATAGCCACAGGACATTATGCGCAAATTAGGAACGAGAAAGGGCGTTTTGTTATTTCTAGAGGATTAGATCGTTCGAAGGATCAATCATACGCTTTGTGGGGAGTGGCACAAGAACATTTAGCAAGAACTATTTTCCCACTTGGGGGGTACTCAAAAAAAGATATTCGACAAATTGCCCAAGATTATGGACTACTTAATGTAGCCAACAAGCCAGATTCATACGAAATTTGCTTTGTCCCGGACGACGATTATCGGCGATTTTTAAAAGACCGAGTAAAGGGTTTGGAAGGTAAGGTTAAAGGTGGGAATTTCATTGATAAGGATGGAAATGTACTAGGTACGCATGAAGGATATCCATTTTATACTATAGGACAGCGTAGAGGCCTAAATTTACCAATGGGTAAACCTGTATATGTTACCCATATAAATCCCTACACTAATACTATTACCGTAGGAAAAAAAGAAGATCTTATTGAGACTACCCTGACTGCAAAAGAGTTAAATTTCATCAAATATGATTCCGTACCAAAGGGTGAAATGGAAATCACCGGTGCTATTCGATATAATGATGATGGCGCAATAGGAACCCTTACGCAATTAGGAGAGGATGAAATAAAGGTGCATTTTCCAACCGGAAGAGAGGCGATCACCCCTGGTCAAGCTATTGTTTGCTATGAAGGTGATGATGTGGTGGCAGGTGGTTGGATAAAAAAGGTAAACATGTCTATGCAACAAGAATTGGATTCACTCGTTTAATCTAAAAATTTATTCTTATTATTATATCATGATTCGGATATCTAGCTTAATAATATTACTAATTGGATCTGTTTTTAGTGCCGCTATACAGGCTCAATTTAACGGAGTATTAGACATTCAATTATACACAAATGCCGATACTAATCTAATCCATATGTATGTTACTCCTGACCGCATACTTTTACAAGGTAACGAACAACAATCAATAATAAGTGGTAATTACGAGGCAAGAGGTTTACTTATAAGGCAAGATCAGCGAGATTTTGTTTTAATGATGGGTGCAAATCAAGCCCTCCGACTAACCAAATCAGAAATTGAGGGATTTTTTACCATGATATCCGCATTATTTGGTATTGATGAGCCAACACCTGAGGAACTCGCTGAGAGTAAGTCTAGTGTTGTAGTAACCGGAAGAGTGGAGTACATCAATGGCTACCCCTCAAAAGAAATTCTAATTACGAATGCAGATGGAAGTGGCTACGTAACTATTTGGACAACTACAAAATTAGATATAGATTGGGGATTATTGAAAGAGCCGTGGTTGAATAGCCCAGAGTGGCTGCGAGATACAACTGATCGCCTAACTATTGAATTTCAATCTAAAAGTGTTCCGGTGCTCATGACTTGGACCTCAAATGAAGAAAGCTTTACATTTTATGAGTTAATTAGGGCACACGAGACTGCTGTTGCTAAACAGATGGTTGAGTTGCCATCAAACTATCAATTGCTAGGTTTTAGCGATTGGATTATGTTGCAGATGATGCAGCAGTATTAAACTATAATTATTGTCTCATCCGCAATCAAAACATCAATGCTTAGAATAAGCTCTGGTAATATTGGAGAGTAGTTCCCTTAACTTATTTATGCTTTCGATGGGTGTTTCACATTGATAGTTTTGACAAAAAAATACTCGTGAGTGGGCCTCTTTAACCAAATAGTTTGTTAGGCTTGGAATTAGTTTTACGAGTGTCTCTTTATTGTGATCATTTAGTATATGTACTGTGGACATTGGTAAATACTGTTGTTCTATTTCATTTTTGAATGCATCTATTTTAGGTCCTCCATGTTCACCTTGCACCAATATCCAATGAATGGGTTTATAGTAGTACTGCTGCAAGGCCATCATTGCAACCGTAATACTTGAACCATATTGTGACCATTCCTCAGAAAATCGTTTCCCCATTTTGTCTACGCACTCTATCCATTTAGTCTCTCCAGTAATATTATAAAGTCGAATGAGGCAATAAGCCATAGCTGAGTTAGCTGAGGGGATAGCCCCATCATAAATGGTTATTGAGGTCCCAAATAATTTAATTTCACATGTTTGAGATTGCATGAGAACTCCTTGATCATCACCAAATAGGGCTAAAGTAAGATCCGCTAAATCCTGTGCTTTTTGTATCCAATTTGGATCAGTATTATAGCTATAGCACTCGATATAAGCCCAAGTCAAAAAGCAAAGATCTTCAGCGAATGCATCGATTGCAGTTTCTCCTCCCCGGTGGCGATGGAACCATCGAACTGATGGCTCAGATGTACCATCAATGTTTTGGCTTTCTATATTTGAGCCAAAGGTTTTTTCTAAAAAATTTATGGTTTGAAGAGCTTGATTTCCCATTTCTTTTGACCCTAATATTCGGCCAGATATTGCCAATGATGCAGCCAATAACGCATTCCAATCGCAAAGAATTTTATCATCACACAGCGGTCGAACACGTTTTATGCGGCACTCAATAAGACGAGATCTTATGCACTTCCATTGCTCTAAGTCAACGTTATCTAGCTCTTTTTTGAGATGTAGAATATTTTGCCCCGTACGTTTTTTAGTCGCTTCATCCAGCATATTGCCTTCTTTAATCACACCAAAATTACGCTCTAAAAATGATAGGGAGTGCTCAGGTAATTTACCTTGCTTTTCCAGAGTTTTAAGCTCATTATAACTCCAGGTATAAAACTTCCCTTCTTCACCTTCAGAGTCAGCGTCTTCTGCACTAGAATAGCCGCCGTTGTGGAGTAACATATCCCGTTTTAGGTAATCAAATATCTCGAAACAAGTTTCTTTGAACAGAGGCTCTTTAGTTATCTGCCATGCTTCAGCATAGGCCATAAGCATCAAAGCTTGATCATATAACATTTTTTCAAAGTGCGGGAGTAGCCACTCCTCATCGGTAGAATAGCGGTGAAATCCATACCCGACATGATCCCATAATCCACCTAGACGCATTTTTTTTAGGGTGAGTACTACGCTTTCTAGCATGGATGGGTCCCTATGTTGGTACCATTCCCGGCAGAGAAATATCAACTGGTGAGGGGAAGGAAATTTTGGGGCTTTACCAAAGCCACCGTGATTGGGGTCTACATTTAGGCTGAAATAGGTACGAGCTTTATGTAGGGCATTCTCATCTGGAAATGATCCAACATTGTAGGATTTATACTGCATGTACCCTTCTGCTATTTGCTGTATAGCTTTTCTTACTTTTACCTGTTCATTGGTCCACATACCGTGTATTCCGCGCAGTATTTGTCGTAGCCCAAGACGTCCCATTTGTGCATCACTAGGTAAATATGTCGCAGCATAAAAGGGCTCTTTTTCTGGGGTCATAATGATAGTTAAAGGCCAACCTCCGTGACCTGTTAGCATTTGACAAACTGGCATATAGAGTTGATCTATATCAGGTCGTTCTTCACGATCTACCTTAATGGACACAAAGTGTTCATTTAAGTAAGCGGCTATTTCCTGATCTTCGAAACTCTCATGTTCCATTACATGGCACCAGTGGCAAGTAGCATAACCGATGGATAGAAAGATTGGTTTATGTTCATTCGTAGCCTTTTTAAAAGCATCTTTCTCCCATGCATACCATTCAACAGGATTTTTGCTGTGTTGTTGCAGATATGGACTTTTTTCTCTGTGGAGGCGGTTCGGCATATTTCAGCATCATTGTTTAGCCATTTGACGCTCAAAAGGCTATCTTTAGTTATAAAGCAATTCTTAAAAATAATAAAACAATTCATCTATGTCTGTTGAAAGAACACTTACTATTTTAAAACCCGATTGCGTTAAAAAAGGACTCATGGGTGAGGTCACAAAGCGAATCCAAGAAGCGGGATTCCGCATAGTTGCAATGAAAATGATTAGGCTAACCCCAACTACTGCAGGCGGTTTTTACGCAGTGCATAAAGAAAGATCATTTTATGGGGAATTATGTGATTTTATGAGTAGCGGTCCTTGTGTGCCTATGATACTTGAGAAAGAAAATGCGGTATCGGATTTTAGAACTTTCATTGGTGCAACTAATCCCGCTGAAGCCGAAGCAGGCACCATTCGGGCCGACTTTGCAGATAGCATGGGGAAAAATATTATACATGGCTCGGATTCGGTAGAGAATGGGCTATTCGAGGCTAATTATTTTTTTGCTCAGTCGGATATTGTAGCACTAGTAGGCGAATAAAATATGAATTATTGTATCCGAGTACCCGTGGTAAGTCTGTTTTGTATTGCAATAGTATTGTTTTCATCTTGCCAATCTAAAAAAGCTATAGAGCATGATGGTAAAGGGAGAGAACTAATCCAAGAAGCAGATGCCCAACACATTGATATTAAAGTGGGAGCGCAGGTGCTACTTCAGGAACACTTGGATGAGCTCAGAAGTCGAAGCATTGGCTTGGTGATGAATCCCACTTCTCGGGTGGAAGGGGTACATATGCTAGATACACTAATGGCGTTAGGGATCCCTATCAAAGCACTCTTTGCGGCAGAACATGGATTTCGTGGCAACCAGGGTGCAGGTGAAATGATTCAGGATGGATTGGATGAGGCTACTGGGCTAACTGTATTTTCCTTGTATGGAGCAACCAAAAAACCCACAACCAAGATGTTAGAAAATATAGATGTTTTGCTATTTGATATGCAGGATGTAGGAGCGAGGTTTTATACCTATAATTCAACTATGAAGTATATAATTGAAGCTTCGGCAGAACAAGGAGTCGATGTTTGGATTTTAGACCGCCCTAATCCTTTAGGTGGAGATTATGTTGCTGGTTGGGTTTTAGAGACCGAATACAGCTCCTTTGTGGGAACCTATCCAATACCCATTGCTCATGGTTTAACCCTAGGTGAATTAGCCCAAATGGCTTTAGGCGAAGGATGGTTCGACACCAATGCAGAGGTTAATCTACGAGTCATACCAGTAAGAGGCTGGCAGCGAAATATGAAGTGGAGTGACACCCAATTAGAATGGGTGCCACCATCACCGAACTTACCTACTTTTGAGCATGCATATGCGTATGTTGGCACCTGTTTTTTTGAAGGTACAACCCTATCTGAAGGCAGAGGAACCGAGCATCCATTTTTGATGGTTGGAGGGGTGAGTACCGATATCGGTGAAGATATCATGTTCTGGAGTGACCGAGGTGTACACTTATTACCCAGCCAATTTATGCCGGTTTCTATGCATGGAAAAGCATTACGACCAAAAGGAGAGGGAATTCCTATAAACGGGATCAAGTGGGAAAATGCCTTGGATCACGAAGACCCATTGACTGTTGGTTTGCGCATGATGCAATGGCTCATGGAACGCTCACCAGAAGCAGAGTATAATGATTATCTATACTTGTTGGCTGGTACCGATAGAATTGATGAATTAATTCGTGAATCTATAGACCTGGAAACGGATTCTCTAGATATAGATTGGGGCATAGAATTTGAATCATATATTCAAAAACGAACATCTTATTTAATGTATTAAGTCTGTCGCCTTTTCCATTCATAGCTGATAATAGCAGCGCTGACCGAGGCATTTAGAGATTCTACTGCATGTTCCATAGGGATTGACACTCTGCTATCCAAATGTTTGGCTACTCTATTACTTATTCCACCTCCTTCACTTCCAACAATAAAAGCTAATGGTCCAACCCATTGTGCAGTCCAAAGAGATTCGGATGCAGTGCCTTCGAGTCCAATTAGTGTAAAGCCAGCTAATTTCAAATCCTTAAGACCTTGCTCCGTGCTGTGGACTCGAATCACAGGAATGATTCCAGCTGTACCTGCCGAAACTTTGAAGACGGTAGCATTCACAGGAACTTGCTGTTGTGTTGGAATTATAATAGCCGATATTCCAGCGGCGGTAGCTGAACGAATGATAGCTCCTAAGTTATGTGGGTCTTCAATACTATCTAATAATAGAACCGCAGTACTCGGGCCTAACCTGGTCAATTCAACCCAATCAAAAAGGTTTATATAGTCTACAGGGCTTATTTCTGCTATGAATCCTTGATGATTTCCTTGATTACTAAGCCGATCTAATTTCTGAATGGGTACCGAACTAATAGGGACATTATGAGCTTTACACTTTTTTTTTAAATCGTCATATTTGATGGGAGCCAAACTATTAAGCACAAATAATTTAGATATTTTATCAGCATCACGGCTAAGTGCTTCATGTATTGCATTCTTGCCAAATATGAGTAGATTTTTTTTTCCAGTTTTTTTCATATCAATTATGGAATAATATAGGCTTTTAATAAATTACTAAAATAAATCACTATGTATTTAGGTCAGATAAGATAAATGGCAAAAGATCAATCAAACAAGTATTCAATAGATAGGTCCAAGAAAGATAAAAAGGTTTTTCTTTTAGGCTTCTCATCTTTCCAGCAAAAGTACAACCAAAAACCTCAGATTAGATATTCAGAGAATATCCTGGAAAAATTAGTGGGGAACATCCAGGATTATTGGACTGTTTCTTTTGTCGCTGCTCTGTTTCAAACAGCATTGGGTTTTTTAGTCATTTTATTAGCTCTACTTCAGGCAATTCATCTAGATTGGTTAGTAGGAATCGTTACGATTATGGGAAGTTTTTCAATTCTATTAGGTATTTATTGCGCTTATTATTCTTTGTCAAAACAACATCAAGCAAAAAAACTTATCGACGAAGCTATTGAGCGAGTTATTGAAGAGCAAAACTAACTTAATTCATCAATCAAAGAGCTCAACTAATAAGAAATTATTTTATCCCATGTTTGCGCCATTTAAATTACTTACTAGCAGTTTAGTAATGCTTTTTTTCCTTCTTCAATGTCAACAAGAGAATTTGAATGTGGCCCAAGACCAAGCCATTAAAAAAAAAGATAACGCTTCACTTCCACAATCCCCACTTAATAATGGGGATGAATTTTGGGTGATTGCCCACCGTGGTCTAAGTGGAAGCTATCCTGAAAACACATTAAGTGCATTCCAAGCCGCCATTGATATACAAGCAGAAATGGTAGAATTGGATGTTTCAATATCAAAAGATGGAATCCCTGTAGTAGTTCATGACAGAACAGTAGATCGCACCACAGACTTTGAGGGAGATGTTCAAAGTTTCAGCTTAGAAGAGTTAAAAAGAATGGAAGTAGGAGCTTGGTTTTCGGAAGAATTTCGTGGAGAAGAATTCCCCACTCTTAGGAATTCTTTGGAATTAATGAAGGATGAAATCGCTGTTAATATTGAAATAAAATCGGAAGCTGTTTCAGATGAGACACAAGGTGGAGTTGTTGATAAAGCGTTACAGATTGTAAAAGACTTAGATATGAGTTCTTCGGTTATTTTTTCTAGTTTTGATTACCGTGTAATGGAGCAAATGAACGTTTTAGACCCTAAAATACCTAAAGCATTGTTGTATGAAGCCTCACAGTCAGATGGGCTGTTGCCATCTGAATTAGTACAAAAGTATAAGATAGATGTATTTAATTGTAGTTATAGGCAATTGTCGGAAGAATGGATAAATGATTTACAAAAGCATAAAATTCCATATTTCGTGTATACAGTGAATGAGCCAGAATTAATGAAGGAGTTCATTGAAAAAGGTGTAAGTGGGATCTTTACAGATTTCCCTCAAGAATTGATAAAAACTGTGGAAAACATGTGAATAAATAATGCAAAATAAGCTAGTCCGTAAATTGACCGTCAAGTGCTTTAGTCCTATCTTTCTTCAACTTGTAACCTTACACTTTCATACATGTCTACCAAATATATCTTTGTTACTGGGGGAGTAGCATCGTCTTTGGGTAAAGGAATTATTTGTGCATCACTAGGTCGATTGCTAGTTGCAAGAGGACTCAAAGTTACTATACAAAAACTAGATCCTTACATAAATGTAGATCCTGGCACCATGAACCCCTATGAACACGGAGAAGTGTTCGTTACTGACGATGGCGCAGAAACAGACCTTGATCTCGGCCATTACGAGCGTTTCTTGGATATTAATACATCTCAGGCGAACAATGTAACAACTGGTAGGATATATTACGATGTGATAAATAAAGAGCGTAAGGGAGCTTATCTAGGTAAGACTGTACAAGTAATACCGCATATCACCGATGAGATACAATCTCATGTTTTAAAGTTAGGTCAATCAGGCAATTATGATGTAGTAATTGTTGAAATAGGTGGCACCGTCGGTGACATCGAAAGTCTTCCATACATAGAAGCTGTTAGACAGATACGCTATAATGTGGGGCGTACAAACACCCTTTCCATACATTTGACTTTGGTTCCATATTTATCTGCCGCTGGTGAATTAAAAACTAAGCCTACTCAGCATTCAGTCAAAACACTTTCTGAAAGTGGTTTACAGCCCGATATATTAGTTTGTAGAACCGAACATTCCTTGGATGATTCAATACGCGGGAAAGTAGCACGTTTTTGTAATGTCGATATAGAAGATGTGATAGAATCGATTGATGCGAGAAGCATTTATGAAGTACCTCTTCTCATGCAGAAAGAAGGTTTGGATACCAGGGTCATTGAAAAATTAAAGCTAGAAACACATGAGCCAGATTTAGACCAATGGATAAAATTTGTTGATGCGGTTTGTAATCCTTCTCACAAAATAGAGATTGCTCTAGTAGGAAAGTATGTTGAGCACCATGATTCCTATAAGTCTATTGTAGAAGCTTTTGTCCATGCTGGTGCTATAAACCAAGTTAAAGTGATTATTCGCTGGATTCAATCGGATGGCTTAGAACGTAGCAATGTTGCTCAGGCACTGTCAGGAGTACACGGAATTTTGGTGGCTCCAGGATTTGGTGGACGAGGTATAGAAGGTAAACTATCGGCTGTCCAATACGCCAGAGAAGAAAAAATCCCATTTTTTGGTATTTGTTTAGGTATGCAATGCGCGGTTATTGAGTATGCCCGTAATGTCTGTGGCCTAGCAGAGGCTAATAGTACTGAATTTGATGAATCTACTCCGCATCCAATTATTGATATTATGTACGACCAAAAAAATATTGAAAATATGGGTGGAACCATGCGTTTGGGGCAATATAATTGCGTTGTAGTCCCCGATACTTTTGCCTACCACGCATATCAAGACGACAAAGTAAAGGAGAGACATCGTCACCGTTACGAAGTAAATAATGAGATTCGCTCAGTTCTCAGTGATCATGGGTTGGTATTTAGTGGAATAAATCCTGAAAGAGACTTGGTAGAAATTGTAGAAATCCCTGAACATCCATGGTTTGTTGGAGTACAGTTTCACCCCGAATTACGAAGCACGGCTAGCCATCCTCAAGCCTTGTTTGTTGACTTTGTTGAGGCGGCAAAAAAGCAGGCAGGCTTCGAATAGCATTATAAAGCCTCAGATTTCTTGTGTGATCTAAAAACAATCTCTTCTTGATTGCGAAGTTATTATTACCTTAGCACAAAAAAGACCTCGACTACTCAATTTATACTCAAATAAGTATGCAATCTGAATATCAAAGGTTTCATCATAAAACAAGGATTCGAGCTTGTGGGGTGCTCAAAAGAGCGGATCAGTTGCTTTGCCTAAATATGTATTCACCGGTTACTAAACAGCCAATTTGGACCTTCCCTGGTGGAGGAGTAAAAGTAGGGGAGTCACTTCGTGAATCAGTGCAAAGA
>MDTG01139818.1_pt1 | contig 11808 bp, 8 predicted proteins | sample 811421 | NCBI WGS metagenome assembly MDTG01 (sample SAMN05326645, study PRJNA326480) | marine metagenome | isolation source: seawater | place: Pacific Ocean: South East | collected 2011 | reverse complement strand
CCGTAATTGAGCTTAAAAAATCTTGATAATCAGGTCAATTCAACAGAAATGTTATATTTGTAGATAAGAAAACGTAGTTAATTGCGTTTCTACCCTAAGAAAAATGATTAAAAATGACAAAGTTTGGTGAATTAATTAGTGCTGAAGAACCTGTCTTAATAGATTTCTATTTTGATTGGGAAGATGCTGACAATAATTTAGATACTTTACGAGATGTTGCTGCTGCTCTAGGAGATAAAGCAAAGGTAATTAAGATAGACATCAAAAAGAACGAGCCTTTAGCTGAAGCGCTTCGCGTAAAAGGAAATCCTACTTTCATGATTTATAAAGATGGTGAAATGAAGTGGAGACAAACCGGAGAGCAAGATGCCAATACTTTAATTGGTTTGGTTCAGCAGTATCTCTAAATAATCGCTTTAAATAGATATCCTTTTTGGCTAAAGTGATCAAGTATTCGAGGTAGTGCAAAGTAGATTTTATCTTTGGCTTTTTCACTATCATGCATTACAATAATACTTCCATTGGTTGTGTTTTTAAGAACATTTTCTAGACAATTTTCAGGAGATATAGACCTGTCAAAATCGCCGCTAAGCACATTCCACATTATAATTTTATAGCCTTCTTGTTGCAATAATCTTGCTTGTGATGATTTTAATCTTCCGTAAGGGGGTCTAAATAATTTACTAACAATGTATGCAGATGCTTGTTGAATATTTTCAATATAGCGAGTGTTTTTAGTTAGTAAACCATTGAGATGATTAAAGGTATGATTGCCTACAGAATGGCCTTCTTCTTGTATTTTATGATAGATATTTTGGTGTTTTTTTACATTTTTCCCAATACAAAAAAAAGTAGCTTTTGCCTGGTGTTTCTTTAATTCTTCTAATACAAAATTTGTTACTTCTAGCGTAGGGCCGTCGTCAAAAGTTAGATAAATTTCTTTTGGAACAGAAGAAAAACACCAACGATAATTAGAAAAGAATTTCTGAATTATTGTGGGCGTTTTAATGGTGTAAAATTTCATAAAAACTATTCTTCTTCAGACATTAGATGGCTAAATAATTTTACTGTTTCTATAAATTCGTCTTGCTTATCAGTCTTGTATTGCTCATCGGTATCAAATCTATCTATTTGAGTGGCAATAATATTTCGATACATTAACAGGTTGTTATCTATTTCTTCAAAGATTAAATCTGTATTTTCAATAGAATGTTCTGCTAACCAAATGAGCTGTTCTTTAAAAATTCTAATTAAATTTTCTGCAGCTGCTCTGGCTTTTTCTGGTTCTCCTAGTAGGTAATACATTTCTGGATATCCAACAGATAAGCTAAAATGACTAAAGTCTCTAATAGGCATTTTTTCTATAGAGAGATCTAGTATTTCTAGAGCCCTTACCGTATCGCCTTGCGCTGCAAAAGCTTCAGACAAACGCATTAAATTATTACGCATAGAGATTGAGTTTCTTTTTGTTTGCTCATCTAAATAGATTTTTCCATCATTAATGTTTCTCCAATCTAGCTTTTGGATATTGGCATACATTTTCTCAGGATCAATACGTCCCATATCAAACGGACTTTTCTTTGTTACAGTTCCGTCTGGGTTTTCAACATTCATTGGGGTTCTTATTGGAACCAATTTATAAGCCATCCCATCTAGCTGTAAGTAGTCCTTCAGCCAAATGTATTCTTCATCTGCAAATGCGCCTCCTGTAAAATAAAGAGGTCTTTTCCAGTCAAAGTTTGCTAAAATATCGATCATTAGAATTCTATTTTTAGCAATACCTCTGCCAATTTCAATGTCTATATAATCTACAATTTTATCTGCATCTTTGGCCGCAACAATTCCATACTCTAAAACATTTTCTTTATTTACTGGAATTCTAATTTTTCTGGTTGGTAATACTTTCTCTTCATTTCCATCACCATCAATATCATAAAAAGTAACCTTATTCTTGCTTTCTATCCATTGCATATACTCATTTATTGATAAGACAGAATCCTTTAATGTTGGAAACAACTCTTCAAAATAATAAGCAGCATCTAAACTACCGTATTTATAATCGTCATGTTTTAATTGAGAAGGAATAGGTGGTGCATCATAGGTTGCGCGCTTCATTTGATCTATATACCAATCTGTAGCAAATAGACTGGTGTTTACCAGTTTAATATCTGTTCTAATACCTTCTACCTCTTGCATATACCAAAGTGGAAATGTATCATTATCTCCAATGGTAAACATAATAGCATTTGGGTCGCAAGACTCTAGATATGATTGTGCATTTAAATGAGTTGTATATCTGTTAGACCTATCATGATCATCCCAGTTTTCAAAACCCATGAGTGTTGGTACAGCTGCTAATGAAACTACTGAAACAGCAATTGCAACTATTTTCTTATTGGCAAAATTTTTCAAATATTCATAAAGAGCCAGTACGCCAAAGCCAACCCAAATGGCAAATATGTAAAAAGAACCTACAATAGCATAATCTCGCTCTCTTGGTTCAAAAGGTTTTGGATTTGTGTAAAATATGATGGCAAAGCCTGTAAAGGCAAAAAACATAAAGAGTACAAAGAAGTTTTTCTTATCCCATTTGATTTGATACAATAAGCCAATCAACCCTAACAAGAACGGTAACATAAAATAGATATTTCTACCCTTGTTTTCTAAGACATCTGAAGGTAAGTTTGTTTGAGGGCCAAGTCTAGCTTCATCTATGACAGAAATTCCGCTTAGCCAATTTCCATTGTATTTGTTTAATTGCCCTTGCACATCATTTTGTCTGCCAGAGAAATTCCACATAAAATAACGACCATACATATATCCAAATTGGAAATTGAGCATGAATTTTATGTTTTCTGCAAATGTTGGCCTTCGGGTACTGTTTGGTGGAATGCCGGCAATAGCTTTGTACATTTCTTCTGCAGCCGGATTTGTCATTCTAGGAATAAACCCCTTGTGTTTATCTGACGCATTTGGCAATACATCTTTGTACTTGTTTACAATTTCATATTTGCCATTTCTTTTTTCATACTTTGGTTTGTCATCTCGTAAAGGCTTGTCTTTATTAACCTCTCTATTGTAAGTATTTGAATAGTAAGTATCATAAAAAACATTGGCATCTCCATATTGTTCACGATTGTAATAGGCTAGCAGTTCTCTGGCACTAGAAGGATTGTTTTCGTTAATGGTGGTATTCGTATTGGCTCTTATAGGGAGCATTAACCATGATGAAAAACCAATCATTATAAAAAGTACAGACAGAAGAATTGTATTTGTGATTACTTTTTTCTTTTTTCGAGTGTAATTAAGTCCAAAATAGAATCCAGCTATTAATAAAACTCCAGCTATTATAGATCCAGTATTGTAAGGAAATCCAATTGAATTCACAAAAAACAATTCAGATGCACTGAAGAATTTTAATGTAAATGGAAATAAAAACTTAAAGACAAAAGCCAATATAAGTACTGAAATAACAGTTGCTATTGCTGTTGTTTTTAAATTGATAGTATGGTATGTTTTAAAAAAATACAACAGAAATATTGCAGGGATAACAAGTAATGACAAAATGTGAACACCAAAAGATAAACCTACTACAAAACTAATAATCACAAGCCATTTATGACCTCTTGGGGTATAAATTTCGTTTTCCCATTTTAAACCAAGCCAGAATAAGATGGCCATTAAAAATGAAGACATTGCATATACTTCACCTTCAACAGCACTAAACCAAAAACTATCAGAAAAGGTGTAGGTTAGAGAGCCTACTAATGCACTTCCTAGAATTGCAATAGAAGAACCTTCCGTTATTTTACTAGACTTAACTGCTAGTTTTTTTGCCAGATTGGTAATGGTCCAAAACATAAAAAGAATGGTAAATGCACTGGCTAAAGCAGACATAAAATTTACCATTTTTGCTATTTCTGTAAGCTCACTTGTAAACATGGCAAAGAAAGCGCCTAACATTTGAAACAAAGGAGCTCCGGGAGGATGCCCAACTTCTAATTTTACAGATGTAGAAATATACTCTCCGCAATCCCACGCACTCACTGTAGGTTCTAGGGTAAGAGAATATGTAATAAGTGCTATAGCAAAAGTACCCCATCCAAGGATGAGATTCCATTTTTTAAAGTTTTCTGATGTCATAGGTTGTAAAATGTATGGGCGAATTTACTAATTTATAAGACACAAAACGTTTAACAGAGCAGTATTAAGCGTTCTAAGATTATAAAACTTTGTTAAAAATAAAAAAGTAATAAAAACATTTGCAGGATAAAAACTTTGATTTAAATTTGCAGCCGCTATGAAATCTATTGGCCTATGGTGTAATTGGTAACACACCGGTTTTTGGTACCGACATTCAAGGTTCGAGTCCTTGTAGGCCAACGTTTAAAATCCCGTTCTTTTTAGAATGGGTTTTTTTATTTACATAAAACAAGGAATGAAAAATTTTGCCTCCATAATACTTGATGTCAGTAGCTATATCTTAAAAGTAATTACAGGGCGTAAAACACTTTTTGATACACTTTTTGCAATACTACTATTAAAAAGACTAGACAAGCCACTTCTTCCATGAGTGGTTAAAGCAATTAAATCTGCATCAATTTCTTTTGCGAAATTTGTAATTCCTTTTACAACTGAAACGTCGTTGTGAATATGAATGGTTTTTCGATTTAAATCAAAATCTTTAATAAAATCTTTAATTTTTTCTTTGGTTACCGAAGAGCTTTCAAAACTACTAACAGTGTTTATTTTTAATAAATGAATCTGACTATTAAATTGCTTTGCAAAAGTTAAAAAATCTTTGAAGGCATCTTTGTTTTCATTTTCATAATTAGAAGCAAAAACTATTTTTTTAAATTTAAATTTTTCAGCATCAGTTTTTACTACAATTACAGGAATTGTTGAAGTTCGTACAACTTTTTCTGTATTAGAGCCTATAATCATTTCTTCAAAATCAGAAACTCCTTTAGATCCCATAACAATTAAATCTGCATTAATTTTTTTTACATAGTCTCTAATTCCTTCATAAGGATGTTGAAATTTAATGGAATATTTAACAATCTGATCATCAGTAAAAAAAGCAGCTTTTAAGGCAAGAATTTTTTCCTTGACTTTTCTTAAGTACATCATACTTTCCGGAATACTAAAATTACTTCCAGCTCCCATATCTACTATTCCAGAAGGAAGTTCTACTAGGTGTAATAAATATATTTTAGCATCAATTTTTTTACCAATTTGAGCGGCTATTTTGACAGCGTATTTAGATTTCTCAGAAAAATCTACAGGAACTAAAATTTTATACATAGTAAAATTGTTTTATTAGTTTCTGGGGGAGCTTTGTTAGAATAACATCAGTATTGTTAAATTTACGAAAAAAATTGAGAAAAAGCTATTTGGTTATTAAGTAACAAGTTAGTATATTTGCACCGAAAATAACCAAAAACGAAGAAGAAGGGGACGATAAGTCCCCTCTTTTTATATCTTGAGGTATGGATCAAAATTTAGTTAAAAAATTAGTAAACGAAGCGATATCAGATAATGAATCTTTGTTCCTAATTGAACTATCTTTTTTAGTAGGAAACAGAATTAAGGTTGTTGTTGACGGTGATCAAGGCATCTCTATTAAAGAATGCATGCGTATTAGCAGACATGTAGAACATAACTTAGATAGAGAAGAAGAAGATTTTGGACTAGAAGTAACATCGCCAGATATTTCTCATCCTTTAACAGTAAGAAGGCAATACCTTAAAAATATTAATAGGATATTAAAAGTAAAGACAGCCGAACAAGAATTAGAAGGAACTTTGATAAGTGCCAACGAGAAAGAAATTTCTTTGAGATGGAAAACAAGAGAGCCTAAACCAATAGGAAAAGGTAAAGTAACTGTAGAGAAAAATGCTTCAATAGCGTTTAACAGTATAAAAGAAGCAAAAGTGAAGATTACATTTTAAGAATAATATGCAATGGAAAATATAGCATTAATAGATTCGTTTTCAGAATTCAAAGACATGAAAAGCATAGACAGAGTTACGCTCATGTCTATTTTAGAAGAGGTTTTTAGAGCTGCGTTAAAGCGTAAGTTTGGTTCTGATGATAATTTTGATATCATTATCAACCCTGATAAAGGAGATTTAGAAATTTGGAGAAATAGAATTGTTGTAGCAGACGACGAAGTAGAAGATGATAACGAAGAAATTGAGCTATCAGCAGCAAGAAAAATTGAACCAGATTTTGAAATTGGTGAAGATGTTTCAGAAGAAGTAAAGTTATATGATTTAGGAAGAAGAGCTATTTTGGCCTTGCGTCAAAACTTAATTTCAAAAATTCAAGAACACGATAGTACTAATATTTTCAAACACTTTAAGGATTTAGAAGGAGATATCTATAGTGCAGAGGTGCATCACATCCGTCATAACGCTATTATTTTATTAGACGATGATGGAAATGAAATTGTACTACCTAAAAGTGAACAAATAAGATCAGACTTTTTTAGAAAAGGAGATTCTGTAAGAGGTGTTATTAAAACAGTTGAATTGCGAGGTAACAAGCCTGCAATAATCTTATCTAGAACTTCACCAGATTTTCTAGTCAAATTATTTGAACAAGAAATTCCAGAAGTATTTGATGGGTTAATTACTGTTGAAAGAGTGGCTAGAATTCCAGGAGAAAAAGCAAAAGTAGCAGTAGATTCTTATGATGATAGAATAGATCCAGTTGGAGCATGTGTAGGAATGAAAGGTTCTAGAATTCACGGAATTGTTCGCGAGTTAGGAAATGAGAATATAGATGTCATCAATTATACAAAAAACGAACAACTATTTATTTCAAGAGCTTTAAGCCCTGCGAAAGTTGTTTCTATGGAAATTGAAGAATATGAAGAAGAAAAAAACGGAAAGAAAGGACGTGTAAACGTTTTCTTGAAACCAGAAGAAGTGTCAAAAGCAATTGGTAAAGGAGGCGTAAATATTCGTTTGGCAAGTGAATTGACAAAATATGACATAGACGTTCAAAGAGAAGGTTTAGAGGAAGAAGATGTTGAGCTGACAGAATTTAGAGATGAGATAGAACCTTGGGTAATTCAAGAATTCAAAAACATTGGTTTAGATACTGCAAAAAGTGTATTAGATGCTTCTGTTGAAGAACTGTTAAAGAGAACAGATTTAGAAGAAGAAACAATATTAGACGTTCAAAGAATCCTAAAAGAAGAATTCGAAGAATAACTATCAATAAAAAATAATACTTTTACAAATAAAAGGTTAACAAGAGTATATGTCGGAAAGTAGAACAGTGAGACTAAATAAGGTGCTAAGAGAATTAAATATATCTCTTGATAGGGCTGTAGAGTTTCTTGCAAAAAACGGTCATCAGATCGATGCAAGACCAACTACAAAAATATCAAGTCAGATATATCAAGTACTGCAAGATGGTTTCGAAACAGATGCTAACAAAAAAGCTGCATCAAAAGAAGTAGGCGAAGAAAAGAGAAAAGAGAAAGAAGCAATTAGGATTGAGCTTGAAGCAAAAATTGAAAGAAAGAGAATAGAGGAAGAAAAGAAGGAAGAAGTTTTAAAAGCCAAAGCTGAAAAATTACAAATAAAAACGGTTGGTAAAATAGACATAGCACCTAAAAAAGCCGCAGTAAAACCAGTCCCAGTATCTGCTGATGTCCCAAAGACTGAAGTGCAAGAAGAAAAGCCAGCTACTAAAGTTGAAGAAGAACAGCAAGAAGAAGCTCCAAAAGTAGAAAATATAGTAACTGAAGTTCTTTCTAAAAAAGTTGAGGAAGTAAAACCTAAAGTAGTACAAGAGCAAAAAGAAGCCCCTGTAAAAGTTGAGGAAGAAAAACCAGCGGTTAAGGCCAATGAGGAAACTTCTACAGAAACAACAGAAGTGTCAGAAACAATTAAGACACAATATAAAAAGTTAAATGGGCCAAAGTTAACAGGTAAAATAATTGATCTCAAGCAGTTTGAGAAAGCAAAGAAAAAACCTGAAGACAAGCCAAAAACACCTAATAAAAACGAGGCCTCCAAGAGAAAAAGAAAAAGAATTAGCAAACCAGGAGCGCCCGGGCAAAACAACCAAAATAGAACTTCAGGAGTAGGAAGACCAGGAGGAGTAGGAAGACCAGGAGGAGTAGGAAGACCAAGTCCAGGAAGAGGTGGTGCTGCTCAAAGAAGGCCTGTAGCTGTTAAAAGAGAGCTTACAGAAGCAGAAGTTCAAAAACAAGTTAGAGAAACACTAGAAAAACTCCAAGGAAAATCTTCTAAAGGAAAAGGAGCGAAATATAGAAGAAATAAAAGAGATGCACACAGAGAATTATCTGATGCAGAATCTGAAGCACAAGTTCTAGGGTCTAAAATTTTAAAGGTTACAGAATTTGTAACAGCAAGTGAGGTAGCTACCATGATGGAAGTGCCCGTAACTGAAATTATTTCAGCATGTATGATGTTAGGAATGATGGTAACAATGAATCAACGTTTAGATGCTGAAACATTAAAAATTGTAGCAGAAGAATTTGATCATACCGTAGAATTTGTTGGAGCAGAAGTAGAAGAATCTATAGAAGAAGTTGTAGATAAACCAGAAGACCTTGTAAACCGTGCGCCAATTATTACAGTGATGGGTCATGTAGATCATGGAAAAACGTCTTTATTAGATTATATTAGAAAAGCAAATGTAATTGATGGAGAGTCTGGAGGAATTACACAGCATATTGGAGCCTATTCAGTAAATGTAGGAGATCACAAAATAGCATTTTTAGATACACCAGGTCACGAAGCTTTTACAGCCATGCGTGCTCGTGGTGCCCAAGTAACCGATTTAGTAATTATTGTAGCAGCTGCAGATGATGATGTAATGCCTCAAACAAAAGAAGCAATATCACATGCGCAAGCAGCAGGAGTGCCAATTATATTTGCAATTAATAAAATTGACAAGCCAAATGCCAACCCAGACAATGTAAAAACACAATTATCTTCAATGAATTTATTAATTGAAGAATGGGGAGGAAGTATACAATCTCAAGATATTTCTGCTAAAACAGGAGAAGGAATTCCAGAATTATTAGAAAAAGTATTGTTAGAAGCAGAAATTTTAGAATTAAAATCAAATCCAAATAAAAATGCCATTGGTGCAGTAGTTGAGGCACAATTAGATAAGGGAAGAGGTTATGTAACTACTATATTAGTTCAGGCTGGAACCTTAAAAATTGGAGACTACATATTAGCCGGTAAAAATAGTGGTAAGGTAAAAGCCATGTTTGATGACAAAGGAAATAATGTTGAGCAAGCTGGTCCTTCTACACCAATTTCTATTTTAGGATTAGATGGTGCTCCTCAAGCAGGAGATAAGTTCAATGTATTTGATGATGAAAGAGAAGCAAAGCAAATTGCATCAAAAAGATCACAATTACAAAGAGAACAATCTGTAAGAACACAGAAAACTTTAACACTAGCAGAAATAGGAAGACGAATTGCTTTAGGAGATTTCAAAGAATTAAATATTATCTTAAAAGGAGATGTAGATGGTTCTGTAGAAGCGCTAACAGATTCTTTCCAGAAACTATCTACCGAAGAAATACAAGTAAATATCTTGCACAAAGGTGTGGGTGCAATCACAGAATCAGATGTATTGTTAGCTACGGCATCAGACGCAATTATAGTTGGGTTTAATGTTCGTCCACAATCTAACGCTAGAGTCATAGCAGATAGAGAAGAAGTAGATATTAGAACCTATTCTATTATCTATGACGCAATTAACGACCTTAAAGATGCCATGGAAGGAATGTTATCTCCAGAAATGAAAGAAGAGGTAACAGGAACTGTAGAAATTAGAGAAGTATATAAAATTTCTAAAGTTGGTAATATTGCAGGTTGTATGGTGATGAATGGTAAAATCTTTAGAAATTCTAAAATTAGAATTATTCGAGATGGAATTGTTGTGCATGACGGAGAATTAACATCACTAAAACGATTTAAAGATGATGTAAAAGAAGTAGCCAAAGGCTATGACTGTGGTCTTCAAATTAAAAACTATAACGACATTGCAGAAGGAGATAGTATTGAGGCGTATCAAGAAATTGCAGTGAAGAAAAAATTGAAATAATTTATAGCTTAAAAAAGCGCCTTAAATATTGAATTACTTTCAATATTTAAGTCGCTTTTTTTATTTTGTAAAACTACTTCTTATTTGCCAAGAGGAATCACAATTGCACTTTGGTATTTTCTTTTAAAGTTTAACAAAGCTCTGTCAGCTTCAAGCTTTGTTTTGTAAAATCCAACTTGTATTTTCCATTCTGGTTGGCTGTATACAAGATGTGTTTTTGTTTCAGGGAAATCTAGCTTAAATTTTGCACTTGTTCTTTTTGCTTCTACCTCAAGCCCGTTGTATAACTGAATTCTAAAGCCGTAACTAAACTCTTTATTAAAACTTCTTTTTTTTGAAATAAGTTCTTCAACTAGTATAGTATCAGATTTTTCTGACTGAGAAAAGACTGTTTGGGTAGTAAAAAACCCTACAAATAATAAACACCCTAAAACTATTGATTTTTTCATAAAAAATGATTCGTTACAAAGTTAACAACTTCATCATAAATAAATTGCAAAATAGCCTTATTTAGAACAAATATAAATTAATATTTAACAGCTCTTTAGCATTTCAAAATTTACATATATGTACTACTTTTGTGCATCTAATTAAGGAGGTTATTTTAAGACAAAATTAGTTAGATTTTTACAGTAATTTGATACTAAACTAATAGTTTGTGAATATGAAAAGTGTATATCTACACAAAAGACTAACCAACGTACTTCTAAAAAGTTTTACATTCCTATTGTTATTTTCTTTGAGTTTTTCTGCTGTAGCACAAGATGCTGTAGATGCTGCTCGTCAAAAAGAAGGGAGAACCTTATTTAAAAACCTATGTGCTTCTTGTCATAAGTTAGATAGAAAGCTTATTGGGCCAATGCTTGGAGGTGTTTCAGAAAGAAGAGAAAATGACTTGTTAAAAGCTTGGATTAAAAATAACGCTGCATTAAGAGCTTCTGGAGACAGAGATGCCATTGCTGTTTTTAATGAGTATAATGGTTCTGTAATGTCTGCATTTCCTCAATTATCAGATGTTCAAATAGACGATATACTTTACTATACTGATGTAGGAGATCCTGTAAGAGTAGCTGCTTCTGGAGCAGTTGTTGCAACTGATGGCGAAAGTCAAGCTCCAGGTTGGGTGATCTCTATTTTAGCAGCCGTTATTATTTGCGCTTTTTTAATTATTGCAACCTTATTAAAAACAATTAGTGAATTACAAGGAGCTCCAAAAACTCCTGGTTCTATAGGAGCGCTTAAAGAAGTGTGGGCAGCAATTCAAAAAAATACATTTTTACATGTGGTAGGAGTTATCTTCTTGCTACTCTCAGGAGCTTATATAGGCTTTGGTACTCTTTTTAGTGTAGGGGTAGATCAAGGATACAAACCGGTACAGCCAATTGCTTTTTCTCACAAAATACATGCGGGAGAAAACAAGGTAGACTGTCAGTACTGTCACTCATCGGCTAAACATAGTAAACACTCTGGAATACCATCGGTAAATGTTTGTATGAATTGTCATATGAATATTGCAGAAGTTGCAGAAGGAACAGAAGTAGAGTACAATGGAGTGATTTTAAGAAAAAATGAATTAGATAAAGAAATTCAAAAAATATATGATGCTGCTGGTTGGGATGCAGAAAATCTAGAGTATACAGGAGAAACTAAACCAATAAAATGGATTCGTATTCATAATTTACCAGATCACGTTAACTTTGT
>MDTG01131702.1_pt1 | contig 11808 bp, 10 predicted proteins | sample 811421 | NCBI WGS metagenome assembly MDTG01 (sample SAMN05326645, study PRJNA326480) | marine metagenome | isolation source: seawater | place: Pacific Ocean: South East | collected 2011 | reverse complement strand
TCAAAATAATGGTATGCAAAAACGAATGTTAATAATGACAGTAGTCGTTTTTGTATTTTTCATAGCTTATGAGTTTTTAGTATTAAAACCACAGCAAGAAGCAAAAGCTGCTCAAGCTAAACAAGAGCAAACTACTACACAAAAAGCAACACCTGAAGCAAATATGGTGGCGACTGATGTATCTGGTAATCCAATTGATATGTCAAAATCTGTTGAAGCTTTATCATCAAAAGCAATTGCATCATCAGAAATAATCTCTGTTATTACAACAGCTAGAAATATTATTGAAATAGATAATCTTGGTAGAATTGCACAAATTACTCTACTTGAAGCTAAGTACAAAGATGAAGATGGAAATAAAATAAAACTTTTTGAAGCTAATCAATTAAGACCTTTAGAAGTTAGATTTGAAGATAAAAATGTAAATGAAAAAGCTTTTAAAATTGCAGCAAGTTCAAGTGCGGCTACATTAAATGCAAGCTCTTCAAAACAAGAATTAATTATTACTCAAAACTTAGGTGAAACTGTATTAACTAAAAAGTTTACAATTTACCCAGATGGTCATTATGATTTAAATGTTACATCTACAAATAATAAGAATTTCTTTATTACTAATGGATTTAGACCAAATGTTTTAGCTGATATGTATGCTGTACATGGATTAATGGCTCAATTAGCAGATGGTACTTTACAAACAATTGAAGATGGTGATTTAGATAAAATTGAAAATTTAAATGGAATAAAATTTATTTCAAACTTTGATAGATATTATGCAACTGTTATTTACAATTTTGAAAAAACTTTAGCAATATCATTAATGCCAGATGCAGAAGCAAATGCACAAGCATTTATTCATGCAAAAGATAATATTACATTCTCAGGATACGCAGGGCCAAAAAACTTTAAAGATTTGGCTGCACTTAATAAAGAATTAACTCATGTTATTGATTATGGTTGGTTTACATTTATTGCAAAACCAATGTTCTTACTTTTACAGTTCTTACAAAGTTATATAGGAAACTGGGGTTGGACAATTGTTGCTTTAACTATTTTAATTAAATTAGTACTTTATCCTTTATCATACAAAGGTATGGTATCAATGCAAAAATTAAAAGATTTAGCACCAAAAATGAAAGATATTCAAGCTAAATATAAAGATGACAAGCAAAAACAATCTATGCATATGATGGAATTATATAAAAAACATGGTGCTAACCCAATGGGTGGTTGTTTACCATTAATTTTACAAATTCCAGTATTCTTTGCAATCTATAGAGTATTACTTAACTCAATTGAGTTAAAAGGTGCTGAGTGGATTTGGTGGGTACATGATTTAGCTGAAATGGATCCATACTTTGTTTTACCTATTTTAATGGGTGCGTCAATGTTCTTACAACAAAAAATTACGCCAAATACAATGCAAGATGAAATGCAAAAGAAAATATTCCAAATGTTACCTGTTATTTTCACATTCTTCTTCTTATGGTTCCCAGCAGGACTTACATTATATTGGTTCGTAAATAACGTATTTACAATTTCACAACAATATTATATTAATAAAATTTTTGAAAGAAAAAGAGCCGAAAAACAATAGGAATTTACTATGAAAAAATTTGAAGCTAAATGTTTAGAAGAAGTTTATGAATTAGCAGCTGCTGACTTTAAGTGTTCAATCACTGAGTTAGAAATTGATGTAATCCAACAGCCAAGTAAAGGATTTCTTGGCTTTGGGAAAAAGACTGCAATAATTGAAGTTTGTTTTAAAGATAACTGTAAAAAGTATGAAAAAGAATCTGCAACACAAACATTTAGAAAAAAAGATGTACAAATTGATGATGTCTCAAAAAGAATAGATGACTCAAATAAAAGTGATGAATTAGCTAAGAAAAATTTTGAAGCTAAAGAAGAGCCAGTACTGAATGAAGTTCCAAAAGATAATTCAAAAAATAAAATTTTTGATAACTTTTACAATGAAGATGAATCTCAATCAGATATATCAACACTTGTTGTAAAAAAGAATAAAGAAGAAATCATTAATGAAGTTAGAACTTCTATGGATTTATTATTTAAAGATACTTGTTATAAAATCGATAATATTAAAATTGATTTTTATGATGATGAAACATTATATGTAGAGTTCACAGGAGATGACTGTGCTTTATTAATTGGTAAAGAGGGATATAGATATAAAGCTTTATCATATATCTTATTTAACTGGATTAATGAAAAGTATGGATTAATGTTAAGATTAGAAGTTGCTGAGTTTTTAAAAAATCAAGAAGCTTCAATCTATGCATATTTAGAGCCAGTTATTGAAGTAATAAAAGAAAAAGGTACTTTTAAAACTAAACCTTTAGATGGTATTTTAGTTCATATTGCTTTAAAAAAATTAAGAGAAGAGTTCCCAAATAAATATGTTGCTGTAAAAACAAATGTAAGAGGCGACAAATACGTACTTGTAAACGAGTATAAAAGTAAAGAACAATAAATTGTTTGATGATAGTACAATTGTAGCCATTGCAACAGCAAATGGTATTGGATCAATCTCTATAGTTAGATTATCAGGAGCTTCAGCTCTTGATATAGCTTCTAAAATCTCAAAAAAAACACAATTTCAACCAAGACTTGCTACTTTAAGTTCTTTATATAGTATTGAAGATGAATTAATTGATGAAGCTTTAGTTTTATATTTTAAAGCACCATTTTCTTTTACCGGTGAAGATGTAGTTGAATTTCAATGTCATGGTGGAGTTGCTATTGCTAATATGATAGTAAATGAAGCTTTAAAAAGAGGTGCTAGATTAGCAAATCCTGGCGAATTTTCAAAAAGAGCTTTTTTAAACAATAAAATAGATTTATCAAAAGCAGAAGCAATTTCAAAAATTATTGAAGCTAGAAGTGAAGATGCTGTTAAATTATTAGCAAGACAATTAAAAGGTGAGCTAACTTCTTTTGTAAATGATATTAGAGAAGATTTACTATTTATGCTAGCTTATACTGAAGTTTCAATTGATTATGCAGAAGATGATTTACCCTCTGATATTTTTGAACAAATAAAATCTAAAATGGATAAGATTATTGTTAAATTATCTAATACTTTAGATGCAAGTAAAAGACGTGAGGGAATGATTGAGGGCTTTAAAGTGGCAATCATTGGAAAACCAAATGTTGGAAAATCATCATTACTTAACAAACTTTTAAATTATGATAGAGCGATTATTTCAGATATTGCAGGAACTACTAGAGATACAATTGAAGAATCTGTTAAAATTGGAACGCATATAATTAAAATAGTTGATACTGCTGGTATTAGAAATGCATCTGATGTTATTGAGCAAATAGGTATTGAAAAATCTATTGAAGCAATAAGTGAAGCAGATATTGTAATTGCATTATTTGATAATAGTAAAGTTTGCGATAGTGAAGATGAAAAGATACTTGAATTATTAAATCAAAATGAAAATAAGCAGATTATAAAAGTAATAAATAAATCTGATTTAGAAAGTATGTTCGATAAATCACTTTTAAATGAGTTTATTCAATTATCAACTAAAGAAGATATAAATCCTCTTGTAAAAGAGATTGAAACAATTTTAGATTCAAATACTCATAGTGATGAAATGACTTTAATCTCTAAAAGACAAGTAATTTCAGTAGAAGATACTTTATCTCATATAAAACAATCTATTATGCCTTTAGATAGTGGAGAATTAGAATTTTTTGCTCATCATATAACAGAAGCTTTAGAAAATATTTCAAATATTACAAGACCATATGATAATGATCAAATGTTAGATGTTATGTTTGGTGAGTTCTGTTTAGGAAAGTAAAACTACGTAAATAAAATAGTATAAATAAAAGTAGATTATATATTAGCTACTTTTATTTATCTGGAAGAATATATGAAACTAATTTAGCATTCTCTTTACTTATATCAATCCATGAATTACAATCAAACTCAATTTCCATTACTCCGCCAATTTCAAACTTCTCTTTAAAGTCAATAAGTGTAATAGCTAAGGCTGTTAAAGATGGATTATGACCAATTAAAATCATTGTATCAACTGTATCAAATGTGTAAGAAATTGTTTCTAGAAGTTCATTTACAAAAGCTAGATATAAAACTTCATTATACATAATTGATTTATCATACTCTAATATATCTGCAAATATTTCTGCTGTTTGTCTTGTTCGAACCGCTGGACTTGAAACAATTAAATCTGTTTTAATAGAAGTATTGCTGAGTTTTTGCGCTATTAATTTAGCTTCTTCTAAACCTTCTTGGCTTAACTCTCTATCATAATCATCTTGACCAGGTTTTTCTAATGCTTTGTGTGTATGTCTTACAATATATAACTTTTTCATATTTTAACTCTTTATAATTAGTAATTATGATTTTAAAAGAAATATCCTTTTTATATAATAAAATTTAATGACTATTGTAAATAATCAATACTAGTGTGTAATTTTTACAAGTTTTTCTTGATAAATACGATTATTATTTTATTATTTACAAATAATGTTTTTAATATGGTTTTTAAGGGCTTTATAATATATAAATAATATATATGTCGAATAACATAATAATTAATTACATTAGATTAATTTCTTTCTTCTATATATTTTATATAAAATATATATTTTATAGTTTAATATTTGTATAATAGAAAAAAAATTAAGGTTAATAAAAGTGGGATATGATTTAAACAAAAAATTAGTTATTGCAATCTCTTCTAGAGCATTATTTAATTTAGAAGATGAAAATAAAATATTTGAAGAAAAAGGTTTAGATGACTATTATAAATATCAAATAGAAAATGAAGATAAACAAATTGCACAAGGAACTGGATTTAGACTTGTAAATAATTTATTAAAAATAAATGAAGACTTTCCAGAAGATAAACAAGTTGAAGTAATAATCATGTCTAGAAATAATTCTGCAACTTCTTTACGAATTACAAAATCAATTGAAAAATATAATTTAGATATTCAACGTTCAGCTTGGACAGGTGGAAATGATATTGCAAAATATTTAAAACCTTTTAAAGTTGATTTGTTTTTATCTGCAAATGAAGAAGATGTTCAAAATGCTATAAATGAAGGAATTGCATCTGCTAGGATTTTACCTTATGAAAATTTAGATAATGATTTTTCAGAACAAGTAAAAATTGCTTTTGATGGTGATGCTGTTTTATTTTCAGAAGAGTCTGAGATTATTTATAAAACTCAAGGTTTAGAAGCATTTTTAGAACATGAAAAAATGAATGTTTCAAATGCAATGAAAGATGGGCCTTTTGCTCAATTATTAAGAGTTATCTCAAATATTCAAGCAAAATACCCACAAGAAAAAACACCAATTAGAACAGCACTTATAACAGCTAGAAACTCTCCAGCTCATGAAAGAGTTATTAGAACTTTATCTGATTGGAATGTACGATTAGATGAAGCTTTTTTCTTAGGTGGTGTTGATAAATATGAAGTGGTAAAAGCTTTTGGTGCTGATATTTTCTTTGATGATCAAGATGTGCATTTAGAAAGTACTTCAAAGCAAACTCCAAGTGCAAAAGTATTATATAAAGAAGAGTCAATATTAAATAGAATCTAGTTTAATATTTATTAACTTTTCTTTATTATAATTGCTAAAATTATAAAAGGAATATTATGGAACAAGCAAAAACAATATTTTTATTAACATCACTAACTGTACTATTTGTTTTTATAGGTTACTCTTTTGGAGGACCTACTGGAATGCTTATTGCATTTTTATTAGCTGGTGGAATGAATTTTTATGCTTACTATTATTCAGATACACAAGTGTTAAAACACTATGATGCTACACCTTTAGAAGATACTAGACATCCTGTTTATCAAATTACACAAAGATTAGTTAAAAAAGCAGGGCTTCCTATGCCAAAAGTATATTTAATTCCAGATCATACACCAAATGCATTTGCTACAGGAAGAAATCATGAAAATGCTGCAGTTGCAGTAACTATTGGTTTATATGAAATGTTAAATGAAAAAGAATTAGAAGGTGTTATTGCTCATGAATTATCTCATGTAAAGCATTATGACATTTTAGTAGGAACTATTGCTGCTGTTTTTGCAGGTGCTATTGCAATGATTGCAAATATGATGCAGTTTGGTGCGATGTTTGGAAGTAATAGACAAAACTCAAATCCTATTATGATGATTTTAATGGCTATACTATTGCCTCTTGCTGCTTCAATTATACAAATGACTGTAAGTCGTAGTAGAGAGTTTATGGCTGATGAGGGAGCTGCAAGAATGACAGGAAATGCAGAGGGATTACAAAGTGCTTTATCAAAGTTAGAAAATTATGCAAGAAATGGACATCAAATACATAATGCAACAGAGCAAACTGCACATATGTTTATAATCAATCCATTTTCAGGTCTTAAATCAACTTTTGGAGGTTTATTTAGAACTCATCCAACTACAGAAGATAGAATTGCAAGATTAGAAGAATTAAAAAGGGAGCTTTAAAAGTTTAAATACAAATCTTTAGACATAAAAAAAGCAACCCTTGACCAAAGAGTTGCTTTAAGAATTTGATTATATATAAAGAAAGTTTAAACTAATCTTTATTTAGAATATACTTTCTTAACATTTTCAATTTTTGATGACATATTTAGAAGTGCCATATCTGCTAATACTAAAGCCATCATTGATTCAGCAACAACTGAACCTCGAACAGCTACACAAGGATCATGTCTACCTTTTAGCTCACAATCTACTTCATTATTATTAATATCAACTGTTTCTTGTTTAATAAATATAGATGGCGTTGATTTAAAATATACTTTTATATTTATATCATCGCCATTTGAAATTCCACCTAGAATTCCTCCACTATGGTTTGTTTTAAAGCCATCTTTTCTAATTTGGTCATTATTATCATAACCTTTTACTTTTGAAGAAAGTGTTCCATCTCCAATTTCAACAGCTTTAACAGCATTTATACTCATCATTGCATTTGCAATTTGTGAATCTAATTTAAAATAAAGTGGCTCACCTAAACCAATAGGTGCATTTTTTACATTTATAAGTGCAACTCCACCAACAGAGTTATGCTTGTTTTTTGCTGCAAGAATTGCATCTTTTTGTTTCTGCTCAACATTTTTATCTAATGCGAATATTTCAGAATTATTTACTGAAGAAAAGTCATACTCATTAGCTTCCACTCCATCAATTGCACAAATTCCACTTTGAACTTTAATATCTAGTTCCTTTAGCATTAGTTTTGCTATTGCACCAGCAGCAACTCTAGCAGCTGTTTCTCTAGCACTACTTCTTCCACCACCTCTATAATCTCTAGTACCATATTTGTTAAAGTATGTAAAATCTGCATGCCCAGGCCTAAATAAATCTTTTACATTTGTATAATCTTTACTTTTTTGGTTTTCATTAAAAATTATCATTGAAATTGAAGTACCAGTTGTAATTCCTTCAAATACACCTGAAAGAATCTCTACTTTATCACCTTCTTTTCTAGAAGTTGCATATTTATTTTGACCTGGTTTTCTTCTATCCATTTCATTTTGAATAAATTCTTCATCTATTTTAATACCAGCAGGAACTCCATCAACAACACAACCAAGTGCTTTTCCATGGCTTTCTCCAAAAGTTGTGAACCTAAATCTATGTCCAAAGGTATTCATTATTCACTTCCTTTTAAAATATCAATTGCTATTTTTGCAACTGCTTGTTGCGCTAGTTTTTTACTTTTACCTTTTGCTTTTCCATAAGTTTGCTCATCAATCCAAATTGATACTTCAAACTCTTTTTTATGATCTGGACCAAAAGAAGCTTCAATTTTATATTCTGGAATTGAACCAAATCTTGCTTGTGTTATTTCTTGTAAAGCTGTTTTATAATCTGAAAATAAAACATCCAAATTAATTTTGTCATAAGATTCATCTAGTAGTTTTAATACAATTGGTTTTAAAGCACTTAATCCAGATTCTAAATAAATAGCACCCATAATTGCTTCAAATGCATCTGAAAGAATTGAAGCTTTTGTTCTACCTTTATTTCTCTCTTCTGCACTTGATATAAAAATATATTCACCTAATTTAATATCATTTGCAAGTCTTGTAAAGCCAGTCTCATTTACTAAAGATGCTCTAATCTTTGATAACTCACCCTCATTAGATTTTGGAAATTTTAAAAATAAAAACTCTCCAACAATCAAGTTTAAAACTGCATCTCCTAAAAATTCTAATCTTTCATTATTATATGGTTTTTTAAAACTTTTATGTGTAAGTGCTTCGATTATCAGATTTTTATCGTTAAACTGATAACCCAAACACTTTTCTAACTTTGAATAATCGCTCATTTTCCTATATTCCTTAAATTTTTTATTGTTTTATTATTAATAAAGTCAAGATTATATCACATCTTTCTTTTATTTTATTATTGAAGTGATTGAGTAGCTTGGTCTAAAGATTTACTTAATGTATGATTTACATTAAAAGTCAAAATATTATGGCAATGAGGACATCTATTTTCATAAATTGGATGTGAGTGTTTACACGATGTACAAATAAACTCAAAATCTAAAGTAGCAGTTACTTCTTTTGAATATTTGTGAAGTAATATTAAAATATTAAAAATGAAATCTTTACTATGCTCTAAATCATCTAAGTAACCCTTGGCATTGTATAGTTCAACTAAAAATTCATTTTTAGAAACTTTTTGAAAATCTATATCATCAAAATTTAAATACCACATTAAATCAATAAAAGATTTAGCATCAAACTCTTCGACATGATTCCAAAAATACTCTTTATTAAACTGTAGTAAAAATTGCACAAATAGTCTTTGAATGTTTTTGTCTTTTTTATAAATTTCATGTAAAAGTTTTGTTCTTTTTTCATACGAATATATTGGGTCGTATAAAATTATTAGCGCATCTAAATATGTTTGATCTTTTGCTACATTTTTATTTAATTCTTCTAAGCAAGAAGTTATTTCCTTTGCTTTTTTAAAATCTTTTAATTTTTCATGAAGTATAAGTAGATGTGTTAAGGCTTCTTTATTTCTTGGAGAAAATTTAAGGATTCTTAAAAATACATCTTTTGATCTTTGTAAAAAACCACCTTTAAAGTATGTAGTTCCAAGTAGTTGTAAAAGTTCTTCTTTTTTCACTCTTTCATTTACATGTTCAAGTAGTGTTAAATATACATTTATTGCCTTATTATAATCCCCTTTATGTAAAAAAGAAGAGGCTAATAATAGTATTGAATCAAAGGGTAAATTATATGTTTTATATAAGTGTACGTAGTCATCTTCTTTTAGTTTTCCTAATTCAAATCTACGTGATAGTTTTCTATAATCTTTTCGTGCAATTCTTTCTCTATAAATTCCATAAGAGTATGCAAGAAATGAAATTATAAATACAAGTGCAACTAGTATTATTACACCGAACAATGGGTCTCTATATTCTAAAACTATATTATCCACTTTATGCCTTGTTTTATATCTTAAATAGACAAGTACTTTATCATAAAAGTACATATAAAAAAATAAAGTGCTATAATCGCAAATGATAAAAAAAGAGTCAATTGAAAACTTAAAAAATAATCTTGATATTGTTGATGTAATTTCGCAATTTTTGGAAGTTAAGAAATCTGGCGCAAACTTTAAAGCTTGTTGTCCTTTTCATGGAGAATCAACACCATCTTTTGTAGTAAGTCCTGCAAAACAAATATATCACTGTTTTGGTTGTGGTGTTGGTGGTGATGCTATTAAGTTTATGATGGAGTATGAAAAGCTTTCATATCCAGAAGCTATTGAAAAATTAGCTTCAATGAATAATGTAAATTTAGAGTATGACAATGTAAATACAAAAAAACAAGATATAAAAATATTAGAAGATATAAATAAGTATTATCAAAAACTATTTGTCAATAATAATACTGCAAAAAAATATATAAATTCACGAGCTATCTCTGAGTTTTCAATTGAAAAATTTGAAATAGGTTATGCTCCAGTATCTGGTGATACTATTAATTATTTAAAATCAAATCATTATAACTTAACAGATGCAATTGATTTAGGTGTAATTGATACAGGTACAAATGGTTTATATTCAAGATTTATTGAAAGAATTACTTTCCCTATATATGGAATAAATGGAAAAATGGTTGGTTTTGGTGGCCGAACAATCACAGGACATAATGCAAAGTATGTAAACTCTCCACAAACAAAAGTTTTTAATAAATCAAAACTGCTTTATGGATATCACTTAGCAAAAGAGCATATTTATAAAAAGAATCAATTAATAGTTTGTGAAGGTTACTTAGATGTAATTATGCTTCATCAAGCAGGTTTTAATACAGCAGTTGCAACTCTTGGAACTGCTCTTACAAAAGATCACTTACCACTAATAAGAAGAGGTGAACCTAAAATAATTTTAGCTTATGATGGAGATAAAGCAGGATTAACAGCTGCATATAAAGCTTCAGTTATGTTAAGCCAAGGTGAGTTTGAAGGTGGGGTTGTGATTTTTGGCGAGGGAGTAGATCCTGCTGATATGGTAAAAGAAGGGAAAGTTGAAGAATTAAATAAAATATTTTCAAATCCACAAGCTTTTATTCCATATGTTATTGATTATATTATTGAAAAATATGAAATTAATAATCCTGCACAAAAACAAAAAGCCTTACTTGAAGCAAATGATTATCTTAAATCCTTAGGCGTAATTTATCAAGATGAGTATAAAAGATATATTGCTCAAAAATTAAATATTAGAGAAAATCTAGTTCAAACTAATAGTAATATAACTCAAAGACCAGTTGATTCTAATCTTTCTAAAATTGATATTGCAGAATTATGTATTATAAAATCAATTTTAGAAAAACCTTCAAGATTAGATTCTGTTTTAGATATAGTTGATGCCTCAATGTTTGAAGCTCATAAAAATGAGTTTGAATTACTTTTAAGTGATATCTCAAATATTTCATTAAATTCTATTACGCTAAATGAAAAATTAGAAAATTATGATGATGATAGGTTAAACCAAGAACTTCTTACATTACTTTATAAGTTTTATACAAATAAATTAACATTAACAAAATTTGATGAAAAACTTTCATTAAAAGAAAAAAGTTTAAAACTTAGGAAAATACAAGATGCCTTAAGACAGCTAAAGCAAGGAAAGTTAGTCAGTTATAATTTATAATTGAAAATTAATATAAATGTTTAATTTTTATTCTAGATTATTTTTTGTAGAATACAAAAAAAGTTTTATACAATACATTAAGGAAAAAATATGAAATTAATACAAAGTGATAATTTACCAGCAGCAATTGGTCCTTATTCTCCTGCAGTTAAAGTTAATGGTTTAGTTTACACATCAGCACAAGTTCCAATAACTCTTGATGGTACAATGGTTGAAAAAGACATAAAAATTCAAACTAGACAAGTATTATCAAACTTAAGAACATTATTAGAAGATGCAGAAAGTGGAATGGAACAAGTTATAAAAGTATCTGTATATTTAGAAAATATTGATGATTTTGGTGTTGTAAATGTTTTATTTGCCGAAGCATTCGGGGAACACAAGCCAGCAAGAAGTACAATTTCAACTAATGGATTGCCAATTGGTGCAATGATTATGATTGATTGTATTGCAACTGCAGCAGATTATAGATAAAAATAATTGTCTTAAAGAAAGTTTAAACTAACTTTAGATAATATTCCCGTTCAAAATAAAGTTAGCATTAATAAAATGAAGTTAACACAAGAGAAGTTAATTTAGAGGAATAAAAATGTACGCAATTA
>MDTG01109929.1_pt1 | contig 11808 bp, 10 predicted proteins | sample 811421 | NCBI WGS metagenome assembly MDTG01 (sample SAMN05326645, study PRJNA326480) | marine metagenome | isolation source: seawater | place: Pacific Ocean: South East | collected 2011 | reverse complement strand
GATAGTTTTGTTCCGCTATCTTCTATTAAAATTGATTTTCAATCGAGCAATACGCATGACATTGGAAAAGTTTTATATACAGACTACATTCATCTTTTTCAAATTTCTGGACTTATTCTGCTAGTTGCAATGATTGGTGCTATTACTTTAACATTTACCAAGAGAGATAATATTAAAAGACAAAGTTATTTTAATCAAATACAAAGAGATAAAGACACCTCAATATCTTTGGTTGATGTTGAAAATGAAAAAGGAGTAAAGCTTGATGATTGAGGTTGGCTTGGGACATTATTTAACTTTAGCTTCAATTATATTTGTAATTGGAGTAATAGGAGTTTTTTTAAATAGAAAAAATATAATTATTATTTTGATGTCTATAGAATTAATTCTTCTTGCGGTAAATATTAATCTAGTTTCTTTTTCTATTTATTTACAAAATTTGACCGGACAAATCTTTACAATGTTTATTTTAACTGTTGCAGCAGCTGAAGCAGCGGTCGGTTTAGCCATAATAGTAATATATTTTAAAAATAAAGGTTCAATTCATGTTGAACATATAAATTCACTGAAAGGTTAATATGGAATATGCAGTAGTATTATTACCTTTATTAGGTTCAATTATTTCAGGTTTTTTTGGCAAAGTTATAGGTATAAAATATAGCCAAATTGTAACAAGTTTACTTGTATCAATTTCTGCAATTTTATCTTTATATATTTTTTTTGAAGTTTTTATAAATAATTATTCTAGCAACAAATTAATTTTTAATTGGATAACTTCTGGTAATTTTAATGTTAATTGGTCAATTTATATAGATCCAATAACATCTGTAATGTTAGTAGTTGTAAGTTTAATTTCCTCAATAATTCATTTTTATTCAATAGGTTATATGAGTCATGATCCCCACAAGACTAGATTTATGGCGTATTTATCTCTGTTTACTTTTTCAATGCTTGTATTAGTAACCGGAGATAATTTTTTGCAACTATTTTTTGGTTGGGAAGGAGTAGGTTTATGTTCATATTTATTAATTGGATTTTGGTACAAAAAAGCATCAGCTAACAATGCCGCCATGAAAGCATTTATTGTTAATAGAGTTGGTGATTTTGGATTTGCGATTGGTATTTTTTTAATTTTCTTTTTTTACGGAACATTAAACTATAATGAAGTTTTTAAACTTACCCCATCATTAATTGATAAAGAGATAATTTTCTTAGGAATGCAACTTAATTTAATAACTTTGATTTGCTTAATGCTTTTTATTGGAGCAATGGGAAAATCAGCACAATTTTTGTTACATACATGGCTTCCAGATGCAATGGAAGGACCCACACCAGTTTCCGCCTTGATTCATGCCGCAACAATGGTTACAGCAGGTGTTTTTTTAGTAATAAGATGTTCACCAATTTTTGAATATTCACAAGTAGCATTGAATTTTGTTGCATTAGTGGGAATGACTACCGCTATTTTTGCAGCAACGGTAGCCTTGGTCCAAAATGATATAAAAAAAATTATTGCATATTCAACATGTAGCCAATTAGGTTATATGTTTTTTGCTGCTGGAGTTGGGGCTTATCATATAGCTTTATTTCATTTGTTCACACACGCTTTTTTCAAAGCACTTTTATTTCTAGGTTCTGGTTGCGTAATACATTCTTTTAATGATGAACAAGATATACGTCAAATGGGAGGTGTATGGAAAAAAATTCCTTATACTTATGTATTAATGATAATAGGGACTCTAGCATTAACTGGATTTCCTTTTTTATCTGGATTTTATTCGAAAGATGCAATCATTGAATTCTCATATTCAGAAGGTACTCGTATAGGTTATTTAGCATCAGCAGTGGGAATATTTACAGCTTTTCTCACATCTATTTATTCATGGAGATTAATCTTTAAAACTTTTCATGGAAAATATAATAATAAAAAAATTACATTAAAATCAGTTAATGAATCACCAATGATGATGATTATTCCTGCATCTTTACTCGGGGTAGGTTCTATAATTGCAGGCATTTTGTTTAAAGATATATTTACAGGTAATGAGGTTACTAAATTTTGGAACGATTCAATTTTATTTTTAGAAAATTTAAATAATTCTCATCCTCCTCTTTTTATTATTATCCTGACACCTTTACTTGTTATTATGGCAATTCCTATTTCCTACTATTTGTTCATTAAAAATGAAAAAATATTAAAAAATTTCATTATAAAAAATGAATTTATTTATAAATTTTTATTAAATAAATGGTATTTTGATGAATTATATAATTTTATTTTCATTGAACCGCTTAAAAAGTTAGGAACTTTTTTTTGGAAAAAAGGTGACGTGAATACAATTGATAGATATGGACCGGATGGTTTATCAAGATTAATTAAAGTTATTTCAGATAAGGCGGTACATTTTCAAAGCGGATATCTCTATCATTACGCCTTTGTAATGTTAGTTGGTTTTTCTGTTATATTAACTTATTTGGTTTTACGTTAAATGAATTTTCCTATTCTTTCAGCAATTGTTTTTATTCCACTTATTGGTTCTTTATTTATTTTGATTACAAAAGGTTCTCAAAAAAGTATTGATAGAAATTCAAAATATGTTGCTGTATTTACTTCTATAGTAAATTTTTTTTTGTCACTTTTCCTATGGTTTTCTTTTGATGCATCAACATCAGATTTTCAATTTGTTGAAGAAAAAAATTGGATAGGAGATTTTATTAATTTTAAGTTAGGTGTTGATGGAATTTCAGTTTTATTTATTTTACTTACAACTTTTATTACACCCATTTGTATTTTTTCAGTTATTCAAAGTATAAAATTTAAAGTAAAAGAATTTCTTATTGCCATTTTAGTATTAGAAACATTAATGCTTGGGGTATTTTGTTCTTTAGATTTGGTAATTTTTTATTTATTTTTTGAAGGAGGCCTTATTCCTATGTTTTTAATAATAGGTATTTGGGGAGGACCTAAGAGAGTATATTCAGCTTTTAAATTTTTCCTTTTTACACTGCTTGGTTCAGTATTAATGTTGATAGCAATTATATCCATCTACTGGATAACAGGAACTACTGATGTTATTCAGCTATTGAAAATAAAAATTCCATCAGAATACCAATTTTTACTTTGGCTAGCTTTTTTTAGTTCTTTTGCAGTAAAGTTGCCGATGTGGCCTGTTCACACTTGGTTACCCGACGCCCATGTTGAAGCGCCTACTGCTGGGTCAGTAATTTTGGCAGCGATATTGTTAAAAATGGCTGGATATGGGTATATTAGATTTTCAGTGGGGCTACTTCCTATAGGATCTGACTTTTTTTCACCTTTAATTTTTACATTGAGTCTTATAGCAATAATTTACACATCATTAGTAGCTTTGATGCAAGAAGATATGAAAAAATTAATTGCATACTCTTCAGTAGCTCATATGGGCTTCGTCACAATAGGTATTTTTTCAATAACTAAACAAGGATTAGAAGGAAGTATTATCCAAATGCTAAGTCATGGTCTTATTTCAGCTGGACTCTTTTTATCTGTAGGAGTTTTATATGACAGATACCACTCTAGAATGATTTCATCTTACAGCGGTTTGGTAAATAATATGCCCAAATATGCTTTGACATTTATGATTTTTACCTTAGCAGCCCTAGGGCTACCAGGAACAAGTGGTTTCGTTGGGGAATTTTTAGTTTTAGTTGGAATATTCCAAAAAAATATGATTGTTGCTGTTCTAGCAAGTCTAGGTATTATTTTAGCCGCAGCTTATATGTTGTGGCTTTATAAGAGAATAATTTTTGGAAGATTATTTAACTCAGAAATTAAAGAAATGAAAGATTTAAATAAGACAGAATTATATATTTTTGCGTCTTTAATTTTTGTGATTTTATTTTTTGGTTTTTATCCTGAGCCTTTATTAAGAACAACAGATGTATCTATAAATAATTTAATTGAAAACTATAAAATAGATTTAAATTTATATTTAGAACAAGTGAAAAGATAAATGCAAACGATTATATTCATATTACCTGAGATACTTTTATCATTATCAATTATGACACTTTTAATGATAGGGGTTTTCTTAAAGAAAAAAGCTTTTAGATTAATCAATTTATTAACAGTTATAACCTTACTTTTTGCTGCAGCTTTAGTTTTAAATCAATCTACTGAGACAGGTAAAATTTTTGGCGAGAGTTATATAATAGATTCTCTTTCAATATTCATGAAAGTTCTTACTTTATTATTTAGTTCTTTTGTTTTAATCACATCTAAAGATTACGTTAAAACAATCAAAATAGACAAGATAGAGTATCCTATCATAATCCTAGCAGCAACATTGGGTATGATCTTAATGATAAGTTCTTATGATCTTATTGTCTTTTATCTAGGTTTAGAATTACAATCCTTAAGTCTTTATATTTTAGCAGCATTCAAAACTGATAATGAAAAATCAACTGAAGCTGGGTTAAAATATTTTGTGCTAAGCGCACTTGCTTCAGGACTATTACTTTACGGTTGTTCTCTTATATATGGATTTACTGGATCAACAAATTTTCAAATAATTTCAAATAATTTAAATGAAACTAATACAGGAGCAGTTTTTGGTATTGTTTTTATTATTGTTGGATTAGCTTTTAAAATTTCAGTAGTTCCATTCCATATGTGGACGCCTGATGTTTATGAAGGTTCACCAACATCAGTAACCAGCTTTTTTGCTTTAATTCCAAAAATAGCAGCAATAACAGTTTTTATAAGGTTTATGTATGTGCCATTTATAAATGTTATTGATCATTGGCAAATTATAATCATCTTTTTATCCATAGCATCAATGATTTTAGGAGCATTTGCGGCGATCGGTCAGAATAATATCAAAAGATTGATGGCTTATAGTTCTATCGGACATATGGGATATGCTTTAGCAGGACTTGCGACAGGGACCAACTCAGGAATACAAAGTACAATTATTTATTTGACTATATACTTAATAATGAATCTTGGTGCATTTGCATGTATTTTAACTTTGAAAAGAGAAAATATTTACTATGAAAACATCAGCGACTTATCCGGTCTATCTAAAAATCATCCACTTTTATCTTTATGTTTCTTAACAATATTATTTTCATTAGCAGGAATACCTCCTTTAGCAGGTTTTTTTGCTAAGTTTTATATTTTTATGGCAGTTATAGAATCTCAAATGTATACTTTAGCTATTATAGGACTAGTAACTACAGTAGTTTCAGCCTTTTATTATTTAAGAGTTATTAAAATAATTTATTTTGACAAACCTAAAAAACCATTTGACACAAATTATGAATGGGGACTTAAAATTTCTTTAGTCGCATCAAGTCTATTAATTTTAGTTTATTTCATTTACCCATCAATATTAATTGAAGCTATTTCATCAATAGCAATTTATTAATGAAATTTGAAATTTTAAAATTAGATAAAGTCACTAGCACAAACGATGCAGCTATAGATTTAATTAAAGAAAAAAAAAAGAGCTCTGGTTTAATTTATGCAAATGCACAAATAAGAGGAAGAGGAACACATGGACGACAATGGATTTCAAATGATGGAAACTTATTTGCATCTTTGTTTTTTCCACTCAAAAAAAAATTTCCATCATTTGTAGAATTTTCAATTATAAACCCTGTAATAATTTCAGAAGTTATTATTAAATATTGTGAAATTAAAAGTATTAATTTGAAATTTCCAAATGATATATTTTTGAATAGAAAAAAAATTTGCGGAATTCTTCAAGAAACTATAACCTTTAATAAAATGAATTATTTAATTGTAGGTATTGGCCTGAATACTATTTCAAATCCTACAATAACAAATAATTATGAAGCTACAAATATTCTAAAAGAGACAAAAAAAAGAGTAAATATTAAAAGTATAATAGAACAAATTATATACTCATATGAAAATTTTTTTATGAATTTAAAATATTATAATTTTATAAATTTTAAAAAAAAAGCAGAAAATATGGCTTTAAAATAATAAATAAAATCATGAATATATTAATAGGCGATATTGGAAACACAGTTACAAAAATTTGTTTAATTAAAGATAAGGGCTTTTTAATAAAAAAAAAAATCTCGTTAAGAAGTAAAGATATTTTATCAAAAAATATATTTAAAAAAAAAATAAATAGATTTTTAAAAAATGAGATTTTAAGCTCAACAGCTTTATTTTCAAGTGTAGTTCCAAAGTACAATAAAATAATTAAAGTTTTTTTAAAAAGATTTTATAATGTTGATTGTAAAGAAATTAAAGAACAAAAAATAAAAAAAATAATTAAACTAAATATCGTAAACAAGAATCAATTAGGATCAGATAGGATAGCTAATTCTGTTGGAGCTTATACAAAATATAAAAATAATTGCATAGTAGTAGATTTTGGTACAGCAACTACTTTTGATGTAGTTACAAAAAAAGGTGTTTACAGTGGCGGTATAATTGCCCCAGGCGTAAACCTTTCTATTAAAAGTTTAACTGCCTCAGCAGACCAAATACCAATTTTTTCAGTTAAAAAACAAAAAAAAATTATAGGAAAGAGTACACTAGAAGCTTTAAACTCAGGATTTTATTGGGGTTATTCAGGGCTAATTAATAACATTATTTCAAAAATCGAAAAAGAGACACAAAAAAAATATAAAGTTATTTTTACAGGAGGTTATGCTGACTTATTTAAAACTTCTATAAGAAGAACATTTGTTGTAGATAAGAATATAACGATAATAGGTATAATAGAAATTTATAAACAAAATATTAGGAATTTTACTAAGTGAAAAAAGAAGAATTTATTTTTTGCCCATTGGGAGGCTCTGGTGAAATAGGAATGAATATGAATTTATTTGCCTATGGAAATCCAGATGATAGAAAATGGATTATAGTTGATATAGGAGTCACTTTTGCAGATGATACAATTCCAGGTATAGATTTAATTTACCCTGACCCTGGTTTTATAGTTGACAAAAAAGATGATTTGCTTGGTTTAGTTTTAACTCATGCTCATGAAGATCATATTGGTGCCATAGCTCATATATGGCCTAAATTACTTTGCAATATATACGCCACTCCATTTACGGCAATTTTAATTCAAGAAAAATTTAAAGAAAAAAAAATAGATATTGCAAATAAATTAAAAATTATCAAATTAAATGGAAATGTTCAGTTAGGTCCTTTCAAAATTGAATTTGTTACATTAACGCATTCTATACTTGAGCCCAATGGTCTAAGTATAGAAACCCCAGCAGGAACAGTATTACACACAGGCGATTGGAAATGTGATCCAAATCCTCTAATTGGAGAAACTATTAATGAAAAAAAATTAAAACAAGTAGGTGACAAAGGAGTTCTTGCCATGATCTGTGATTCAACTAATGTTTTTAGTCCTGGGAGGGCTGGATCAGAAATGGATGTAAGAAAAAATTTATTAAATATAATGGAAAAAATTTCTAAGAGAATAATAGTTACTTCCTTTGCATCAAATGTAGCTAGAATGGAAAGTATATTTTATTGTGCGAAAAAAACAGGGCGTAAAATTTCTTTAATTGGTAGGTCTATGCATAGAATTTATAAAGCCGCAAGGCAGTGTGGGTATTTAAAAAACTTAATCGAGCCTATTAATTCTAAAGAAGCCAAAAAAATTTCAAGAGAAAAAATTGTTTATTTATGCACTGGTAGCCAGGGTGAACCTAATGGTGCTATGATGCGATTAGCTAATTATATTCATCCCGATGTGTTTGTTGAAAGTGGTGATACTGTAATTTTTTCATCTAAGATTATTCCTGGTAATGAAAAAAAGCTTTCTAAACTTCATAATCAATTAGTTAAAAATGGAATAGAAGTTATATCCGAAGATAATGCTTTTGTTCATGTTTCGGGTCATCCAAATAGAGAGGATTTAAAAGATATGTATAATTGGGTTAAGCCCCGATCTGTAATACCTGTGCATGGAGAACACAGACATATGATAGAACATATTAATTTTGCCAAAGAGATGCAGGTTCCATACCCAGTGCAAGTTGAGAATGGTGATATTGTTAAATTATTTCCTGGTGAAAAACCAACAATAATTGATAAAGCTCCCGTAGGTAGAGTTTTTGTAGATGGAAATATAAGTGTTGGTGAGGAATCTCAATCTATAAAAGATAGAAAAAATTTATCGTATAACGGATTTTTAGAAATAACTATAATTATAAATAATTCAGGAAATGTAATTAATAAACCTATAATTTCTTTTAAAGGGATACCAATAGATAATGATAACAGTGATTTTCTTATAGATTTAGAAGATAAAATTAGAAATACATGCAAAACTTTTTCTTTAAGTAATTCAAAGCAAGAATATAATTTGGTAGAAACTCTTAAAACCAATTGTAGAAAAACAATAAAGGAAAAAACTGGTAAAAGACCATATACAAACGTAAATTTGGTTAGAATTTAAAATTATGTATTTATCTAAGCTATTTATCCCATTGTTAAAAGAGAATCCTTCAGAAGCAAAAATTAAATCACATCAACTTATGTTAAGAACGGGCATGATTAAACAATCATCTACCGGAATTTATTCTTGGCTTCCTCTAGGATTTAAAATAATGAAGAAAATAGAAAATATAGTAAGAGAAGAACAAAATAAAATTGGAGCACAAGAATTATTGATGCCAACGATCCAGTCAGCAGAGATATGGAAAGAAAGTGGTAGATATGATGATTATGGAGATGAAATGTTAAGAATAAAAGATCGTCAAGGCAAAGAAATGCTTTATGGTCCAACAAATGAAGAGTTAATCACTGAGATTTTCAGATCGAGTGTAAAATCGTACAAATCTTTACCCCAACTTTTATATCATATTCAATGGAAATTCAGAGATGAATTAAGACCAAGGTTTGGTGTTATGAGATGTAAGGAATTTTTTATGAAAGACGCATACTCATTTGATTTAAGCGATGAAGAAGCAAAAAAATCATATAATAAAATGTATTTTGCCTACCTAAATACTTTCAAAAGACTTGGCTTAACAGCAATACCAATGTCTGCGGATACAGGACCTATCGGAGGAGATCTTTCACATGAATTTATAATTTTAGCAGAAACTGGAGAAAGTAAAATTTATTCTGATAAAAGAATTTTTGAAATAGACATTAACAAACATACTTCAGAAGAAAATTCTATTAATGATTTAAGAAAAAAATACGATAAATTTTATTCAGTTACAGATGATAAATTTAATGAAGAAGAATTTAATAAAAAAGTAATCAAAGAGAATCAACTGATAACTAAAGGAATTGAAGTAGGACATATTTTTTATTTTGGAGATAAATATTCAAAACCATTAAAATGCGCGATTGATTTAAAAGATGGCAAGAAAGTTCACGTAAAAATGGGATCTTACGGTGTGGGAGTATCAAGACTAGTAGGAGCAATCATTGAAGCAAAGTTTAATAATAATATTATGAAGTGGCCAGAAACAGTATCTCCATTTGATGTCGCTATAATACCAAGTCTTCAAAAAAATGATAAATCAAATTATTTAAAAGCAGAAAAAATATATAATGAATTAAAGACTGCTGATATTGATGTTTTACTTGACGATACTGATGATCACCTATCAGCTAAATTTAAAAAATTTGATTTAATAGGGGTTCCCTACCAGATAATAATTGGATCAAAATCATCAAGTGATAAGTTTGAATTTAAAGAGATAAATGAAAAAACTCAAATTTTGTCTATAAATGATATTAAAAATAAATTTTTAAATAAAAGAAAATCAAATTGATTTCAAAAATTGAAAGAACTATAGCAACTAGATATTTAAAACCAAAAAAAAAAGAAGGTTTTTTAAAAACTATTTCGATATTTTCTTTTACAGGTATAGCCTTGGGTGTTGCAGTATTAATTATTGTGATGTCGGTTATGAGTGGTTTTAGGACAGAACTAATTAATAAAATTTTAGGGTTTAATCCTCACATAATAGTTAAGCCCTATGATAAAAAAATAGATCAAATAGATTTAAGTCAAAATAATAATTTAAGTGGATTGATTTCAAAAACAGCTTTCACTTTTAATGGGCAAGGAATTTTAATAAATAAAGAAAATACAACTGGAGTGTTAATACGTTCACATTTAAATGATGACATAGAAAAAATTGATTTAGTTAAAGAAGGAATTATGGATGGATCATTAGAGCTATTTAATAAAAATACAGTTTCAATAGGAAAGGAGCTGGCAATATCGCTAGCTTTAACCGTTGGTGATGAAATAACATTAATGTCAACATCAAACCTTGAAACTCCATTCGGAAATATACCTCTTCAAGAAAAATTTAAGATCTCATCCATTTTTAATACTGGGTTAGCTGATTTCGATCAAAATATAATATTTATGCCATTTGAAAATGCAAAATCATTATTTGATCTTACTGATATAGATATAAATCTTGAAATCTTTTTAAATAAACCTGATAAAGTAAAAATCGTAAAAGACGAAATTCAAAAAATATATAACGATTACTATGTTTATTCTTGGGCCGATTTGAATAAATCATTCTTTACAGCACTAAAGGTAGAAAGAAATGTGATGTTTATTATACTTACATTAATTATTATTGTTGCTGCTTTTAATATAATTTCCGGTTTAACAATACTTGTCAAAAATAAAACAAAGGAAATCGCAATTCTTAGAACATTAGGAGTTAGCAAAAATTCAATTGCTAAAATTTTTTTTATAACAGGTTTTACCATAGGTTTATTAGCAACTATTACTGGAGTTATAATTGGAATTTTATTTTCATTTTATGTAGAAGAAATTAGAATTTTAATAACATCTATATTTAATATAAGATTATTTCCTGAAGAAATTTATTTTCTAAGTGAAATTCCGTCTGAAATAAATTTATTTTATATATCTATCATTTCTTTTTTCTCCCTACTAATAACTTTTTTTGCAACAATACTACCATCATTATCTGCAGCAAAATTAGATCCAGTGAAAGCATTAAGGTATGAGTAAAGAAATAATAAAATTAAAAAAAATATCAAAAAAATATTTTCGCAAAAATAATAATATTACCGTATTAAAAGATATAAACTTGATAATTAAAAAAGGTGATTTAATATCACTCACTGGTCCTTCGGGATCTGGAAAATCAACGCTATTACACATAATTGGATTATTAGACCTACCTACCACGGGGGAGGTTTTTTTTAAGAATAAAAGTTTCTCGAAATCAACCGATAAGCAAAAAGATTCTGTAAGACAAAATGGAATTTCAATAATCTACCAAGAAAATAATTTGTTAAATGACTTTACAGCACTTGAAAATGTACAAATTCCCCTAATTAATAATGGAATTTCATGGAACGAATCAAAGGAAAAAGGAAAAAATATTTTATCTATGGTTAATTTATCAAATAGGATTAGTCATTTCCCAAATGAACTGTCGGGAGGAGAACAACAAAGGGTTGCAGTGGCAAGAGCATTAATTACTGAACCAGATTTAATTCTAGCTGATGAACCAACAGGAAGTTTAGATAGAAATACAGCTAATGAAATATTTTCATTATTTTTAAAACTAAAGTCAAAAAATAGAGCAATACTTTATGCAACTCATAATAGAGAATTATCAAATAGAGCAGACTACAAGTTAAATATTTTAGATGGTAATATAACAAGAAAAAATGAGTGAAGTTTCTGATAAAGAATTTATCCACCTAAAAATTCATACACAATATTCGATTTGCGTAGGAGCTCTGAGAATATTAGATTTAGCAAAACATTGTAAAATAAATCAGATTAAAGCTGCGGGCTT
>MDTG01038000.1_pt1 | contig 11808 bp, 15 predicted proteins | sample 811421 | NCBI WGS metagenome assembly MDTG01 (sample SAMN05326645, study PRJNA326480) | marine metagenome | isolation source: seawater | place: Pacific Ocean: South East | collected 2011 | reverse complement strand
CTATTCATGGTATCGCTATCAATTATGATTATTTCTGCCAGAGCTGGTGCATCTGGAACGCAGTTGTCAAAAATTCATGCTGCCCATTCTCTTGGCGCATCAAGATGGCAGATACTACGACATGTAATATTTCCTAATTCCCTTCCCGAAATACTTACTGGGATAAGAGTTGCAACTGGTATGTGCTGGGGAACATTGGTTGCTGCAGAATTTTTAGCCGGAACAACAGGCATAGGTTTTGTAGAAAATGTCGCAAAGAAATATTTTCAATATGAAGTAATCTGGATAACAATCTTCATTATGGGAATGCTTGGATTGATTTTTGATATAACTATAAGAAAGATAATTGACAAAACAATTCCATGGAGAGGAAAAGGATAAAGTAACACATTTATGTTATGATAGGAATTCTTGGCGGTATGGGCACTCAAGCTGGTCTTGATTTCTGTAATAAATTAGCAAAATTAAATAAAGGTAAAGTAGATCAAAAGTATCCTATGTTTCTTTTGTACAATAAATCAAATATTCCTGGCCGACCAGAAAATCTTCACAAATATAACAAAGTTCTTAAAAGTCTTCTAAGTGGGTGTAAATTTTTAGAAAAAAGTAAATGCAAGTTTATTGTTATCCCATGTAATACAGCTCATTATTGGCTCAACGATTTACAAAAAAAAACTAATATTCCTATAGTTAGTATGCCAAAAGAAGTTTTTTTTCATGCTAAAAAAAAATGTAAAAAAAACTCAAAAATCGGATTACTGGCTACCGAAGGAACTATTAAAACAGGAATATATAACCATTTTTTTGATAAAAAATTTAAAATAATCTGTCCATCAAAATCTATTCAGTCTAAAAATGTTAATAAAGCAATTAAACTTGTAAAAATGGGTAAAATTAAAAATGCAGCTAAAATAATAAAGCCAGCTGTAAACTTTTTAATCAAAATGAAATGTAAAAAAATAATTTTAGGGTGTACAGAGCTTCCTATAGCAATATTTGCTTTTAAATCATTTCAAAAAATAAAAAGATCTAAAACTTTTCTTGATCCAAATTTGATTTTAGCTGAAGCTTCAATGAAAAAATACTAATTTATTAAATAACTCTTAATAAGCGCGATAATGATGCCAATATTCCATGTCCACTTAATTCGATAAAAGCAATAACAAGAATTATAAGAACAATTTTTTTATTTTTTTTTAAATATTCGATCATTAATAACTGTTTATATTATTTTAAGAATTTTGTAAAATCTGATATCAAATTATGAAAAAAATTTTATTAGTCCTATTTTTTCAACTATTAATATCTAAATCTTTTGCAAATATTATCATATTTGAGAATTGTAAAAGCAGTGATTATTCTTACGAAAAAAATGAATATATTTTAGATCTTGAAAAAAGGACGATGACTAGAAAATTTATATACGATGATAAAAGCTATCAAAAATTAAGATTGAATGATATCACGACTAAAAAAGAAAATATAACTAACAAAGAAATCATGGAACAAAATAATTTAATTGTAACTGAAATTTCCGGCTATCCTGCCTTTTACACACAAATGATCTTTGATAAAAAAGATGGAAGTATAAAAATAAAAACCGTTTTGAACAATACAGAGGGTGTAAGTTTGATTTCAAAATGTGAAAATGTGATAAATTTTAAAAAAGAAAGCTAATGAAAAAATTATTATATTTAATTTTTATAATCTATCCTTTCACTTTATTATCAGTGGAAAAAACTAAAGAAGAAAAAGTTGCAAAATTTATTATAGAGAATATTCAAAAAGATTATGTTAATTGCTATAGCTTTTATAAAGTAACTGCAGAGAGTTTTAAAAAAGCAAAAAAAGAAGATTTTATTATTCAAGGTCTAGAAAAAAGTGCAGATATTACTCTTAAATATAATTATGACTTAGGAGAAGTACTTGGTATTCCTTCAAAAGCGATGGCGAAGAATACACAAAAAAAAGTTGAGACATTTACAAAAACTGCAAAAAAAGATTTTTCATCCTTAACCAAAAAATACGGTTCAATGTGTAAAAATTTAGTAGAAAATCAAAAGCAAAGGATTGATTTTTGGGAAAAGAAGGGAAATGAAAAGTTTTAATGAAAAAAAATCTTTTAAGATTAAAATTAATACAAATTTTTAAAAGGCATAAATTATCTGATAATCATTCAGCAATCTGCGCTGATTATTTAATAAAAGCAGAATTAGTTAATGCAAAGTCTCATGGCTTATCTAGACTTAAAATGTATTGTCAAAGATTAAAAAAAGGACTAATTAATCCAAAACCAAAAATCAAAATTAAAAAAATTAATTCATCTATTTCTCACATTTATGCAGATAATAGTATCGGTTTTGTATCTGCTGATATTGGCATCTCTCAAGCAATAAAAAATGCAAAAAAAACTGGAATCGGCTTAGTTGCAGTAAAAAATAGTGGACACTACGGTTTATCAAGTTTTTATGCTGAACAGGCTACAAAAAAAATCTAATAGCTTTTTGTTTCACAAATGCTCCACCTGCTATTGCACCTTTTGGAGCAAAAAAATCTTTGTTTGGAACAAATCCAATTTGCTTTGGTGCTCCCAATGGAAAAGTTCCTTTTATTCTAGATGCATCAACTTCAATTATAAATAGGGGAAAAATAAGACGCGCGCATAAATTAGGAATTAAAATTCCATTTGGCGTAGCTTTAAATAAATTTGGTAGAATTACAACGAATGCAAAGGAAGCTTTACATGGCACACAACTTCCAATAGCTGGTTACAAAGGCTCTGGATTTGCATGGATGGTTGATATATTAAGTGGAGTTTTAACTGGAAGTAGTCATAGCGGAAAACCAAAAGATCCCTTCGATGATTTTTCTGGCCCGCAAAATATCGGACATCTATTCATTGCGATAAACCCAAAAGTTTTCAAAGGAAATAATTTTAGTAAAGAAATGAAGAAAAATATCAATCGCGTAAAAAAACTTCCAAAGGCAAAGGGATCTAATTCTATTCTTTATCCTGGTGAAAGAAAAAATAAAACTTATAGAAATAATTTGAATAAAGATATATCTATTCCTTCTAGAATATTAAAAGAAATAAAAGAGTTATATGCTATCAAATAAAAAAATAGTTTGTCCTGATAATCTTCTAAAATTAGCCAAAAAAAAAGGTCCAGTAAAAGCTGTAATAGTTAATGCAGGAAAAGCAGTTGCTATTGAGTCTGCTAAACAAGCTACGGAATCGAATTTGATTGAGCCTGTTTTTGTTGGTGACAAACCTACTATTGAAAAAATTTCAAATGACATCAAATGGGATATATCTAAATATGAAATAATTCATGAGCCAATCGAGAATAATACCGCTCCAATTGCAGCCAAACTAGCTAGTGATGGAAAAGTTAAGATTATAGTTAAAGGCCATATACATACAGATATTTTAATGAAGGCTGTTTTAAAAAGAGATTTAAATCTTATTGGTAAAAAAAGATTAAGCCACATATGGCATATGACTTTAGAGAAAAATGATAAACCATTCATTATTACAGATGGTGCATTAAACGTATTGCCTAAATTAGAAACAAAAATGCATATACTTAAAAATTCGATAGACTTCGCTAAACGAATAGGAATATCCAAACCAAAAGTATCGGTATTATCAGCTACAGAGGAAGTATTAGAAAGCGTACCAAGCTCGGTTGAAGCAAAGGAATTAACTGAGCGGGCAAAAAATGAAGGTCTTGATGCTGATGTTTTTGGTCCCATGGCTTTTGACAACTCTGTCTCTGAAAAGGCTGCTCAAATTAAAGGAATAAATAATGTGGTCGCTGGGAAAACAGATATATTACTAGTGCCTAACGTGGAAGCTGGTAATGGACTAGTAAAAATGATGATTTTTTTTATGGGAGCTTGTGCTGCTGGAGTTGTTATTGGAGGAAAAGTTCCAGTAGTTATTACAAGTCGCGCAGATGATACTCAAGCGAGGTTAGCATCAATAGCAGCTGCAATCGTATCACTTTAATGAAAAAATTAAAGAATTGGGACAACAAAACTTGGCTTTCATCACCTAAATACATAAATTCTTTTAATAAATTTTTGGTAAAGAAAGCTGAAATAAACAAAAACATAAGTATTATTGACGTAGGGTGTGGAAGAGCAAATATAATTAGTAAATTAAATAAAAAGTTTAAATTTAAAAAAAAACCCGTTGGTATTGACATTGTAAAGAGTAAAGAAATCAAAAAGAATATTAAATTCCAAAAAATAGATGCAATAAATTTCTTTAAAAAGTCAAATAATATGTTTGATGTAATCCTAATAAAACAAACAATTCATTTTTTTTCTAACACTAGAATTAAGACCTTATTGAATGAAGCAAAAAAAAAACTCAATAAAAAAGGGAAAATTATTATTTTATCTCTAAATATTAAAAATAATGAAATACCCTGTTTTAAAGCTATGAAAGAAAAATTGAATAAGAGCTTAAAAAAAGATGAAACTCTATTAAAAATTATTAAAAAAAATTTAAAAAAGTTTGAAACTTCATCTTTTAATTTCAAGGTTAAAATTTCATCAAAAAAATATATTAGGATGATTAAAAATAGGTATATATCTTGTTTGTTAGACATCAAAAAAAGTTCTTTAGAAAAAGGAATTGAAGAAATTAAATTTAAATATAAAAAAGATATAATCTTTAATGATAAATTAATTTGTATCAAATATAAAAATTAACTTTTTATGAACAAATGGCTACAATAAGAAACGCCTGACCAAACTTTTTTATATCCCTTATTATTCAGAAATAAATAGATTTCGTCATTTTTAATTTTTTCGTCACGTTCTAATGGGTCTAAATCTCTATATCCTAAAATTTCAATGCAAATTACTTTAGGTGAATATTTTTCAAAATTTAAGGAGTTTAATGCTTTCATTTCAGCTCCCTCTATATCTATATTTAAAAAATCAATTTGCCTGTCTTTAAATTTTGATCTTTCTAAAATATTATTTACAGTCTCACATTTAATATTTTTCTCTTTAAAATTATTATTAAAACTTTGCTTTGCTATTTTTTTTTCGGTTGTGTTTAATTGGCTAAAATCTTTTTGATAATAAAAAGTAATTTCACCAGGTTTATCAGATATTGCTGTTTGTATATTTATGTCTTTTGGTCTTAAAAAATTGAATAGATCTATTGAAAATTCATTTACATCAATGTTGATGCCTTGCCAACCTCTTTTGAATAATAAGTAAGTATTATTTCTCTGTATGGGATGGTGGGCGCCTATGTCTAAATAAAAACCGTCATTCTTAATTTCTACATAATCATTAATAGCTATATCTTCACCATCCATTGCATAGCTTTTTTTTGAAAATAAATAATTATTTTTTATGTAAATATTTTGTATTAGATGAAGTTTTTTTTTTAATTTAACAAACATAGAATTTTATTACTCTATGTTTGTTAAAATTTAAATCAACTATTTTCCTGGTTCTTTGTAATTTGAAGCCATTGTTTTAGCTGTTTTGGCAATTTCATTTAAATTCACATCTTCTAAAATTGTGAAATCCGAAACTGCTCCGCTCGATACAGCAACCATTGCAGCTGCTGCAGCTTGCTCAAAAGTGCCTTCAATTTCTGCCATGAAATCATATTTTCCTCTTAACCCAGCATATCGAGTTACCTTTGCTCCACCTGCAGCTGCTAATGCTGAAGTCGCAGCCTTTCTATCTGTATCTGGATTGTTAACAAATCCAGCTAAACCTTTTGCTGTGTAAACTCCTAATGTAATAAATTTAGCCATTCTTCCTCCTTTCTTTTTATATAAATAAATTATCGACCATTGACCTAACTACTGGCTTGGTTTTGCAAGAACCAGGTTAGGATCAAATACTTTTATTTTAATTCTAGAATACCATTCAGAAACATTGTCAATATCTTCCTCTGTAAGCATTCCAGCTATAACTGACATTTGAGCATGTTGAAGTTTTCCTGATTTATACTCTAATAACTTAACTTTTAAATAATCCTTATGTTGAGCCGTCAGATTGGGCACAATAACAGAGTTGCCTCCAGATGCTGCAACGCCATCCATTCCGTGACAGGCTGAACAAATAGTTTGTGCCTTTTTTTTTCCGTTTTGAAGCGCAGCAGATAAATTAGACGTTACTGTAGCTCCGGTTTCAGCCTTGCTTTTCTCTTCAGCATGCACTGATGAAAAAAATAGGGTAATAAGTAATATTAATAAAGTTTTCAATTAACCCCTTAATTCATCATTGTATGGCTAATAATTTTTATAGCCTCTTTTAACTTTGCTTCTCCTTCTTTCAGTTTACCTGCATCACACAAGGATTTTCCTTCGTCTTTTAAAGATTTAATCTTTTCCAAACTTCCCTTTGCCCATTTATATTGTTTTTTTCCATACTCTCTTTCGGACTCTTTCCAGATAGATTTTTGGTAATAGTTACAGAGATATTCTTTCGAATTAAGATTAGCTTGGTATTCTTTTTTTGTAATGCATTTGCTTCTGATTGTTTTAAATTCACCTTCTTTTGTCCATTTAGCAAAACCAGTGCATACCTTCTTATCTCCATCTGTAGATGCAATGGCACTAAAAATTGAAGTCATTAAAAAAACTACGCTAAGTAATATTATTCTCATTTGTCAGTCCTTTCTATCTTAAAATTTTATTTTAACCTTAATCAAAAAAATGGACCGGATTTTACTCCGGTCCATTTAAATAATTATTTTATTTTATAACTTTATTTATATCAGCTAACCCAGCTGCTGCTCCATCGTAAGTTATACGATAGATTACTCCAGCTTTGTCATCAGATACTAATAAAGAACCATCTATGTACTGCTGAACATCAACAGGTCGACCTAAGTAGGTACCCATTTCTGTCATCCAACCTTCTGCGAAAGGTTCAGTTTTTTTAGCATTTCCTTTTTTATCTAGGAATGTAACCATAACTCTTGCGCCTCTAGGCTTAACAGCGTTCCATGAACCATGTTGAGCACTGAAGATTGCGTTATTGTATTTCTTAGGAAACATTTTACCAGTGTAAAACATCATTCCTAGGTCAGCAGCATGAGCAATCATTTCTACTTGAGGTTTGCAATAATTTTTTGCATACGCATCAGGTATTTTTTTATCTTTATACTCATTTGTTCTTACTTCACCGCCACCATAGTAAGGATGTCCGTACCAAACATTTTTACCTAATTTACAAGCTTTATTTAGTTCACCTGGAGGAGTTTCATCTCCCATACCGTCAACTTGGTTATCTGTGAACCATAAAGAACCATCTTTAGGATTAAAAGCATGTCCTACCGAATTTCTTATTCCAATAGCTACAACTTCTCTTTCAAGTTTTCCTGGAAAACGATTAAATCTAATCATTCCACCAATACCTACTTGATCATAAAGTGGATATTTGTCTGGTCCAGCTACGTTAAATGGTTGTCCCATACTTACATAAAGTTTGTTATCTTTTTTGTTAATAGCACAAACTCTAGCAGTGTGGTTATAAGACTCTTCCTCTACAGGAATTAAATCTCCTTGATCTATAATTGGGATCGCAACTGTATCAGGGCTTTCCATAAAATACTCAGCTGCTGGGAACCATAATACTCTGTTTCTTTCCGCAATATGTAAATGACCGTCATCACTGTAACATGGGCCGTTTGGTATATCGAATTTTACGCTTGGACTAAATTCTTCAACTGTGTCAGCGATATTATCCATATCTCTATCAGTTGCTTGCCAAACTTTTGTTTTTCTAGTTCCAATCCAAACTGTACCTTTGTTTCTGCTCACAGCCATATGTCTAGCATCTGGAGCTAAAGCAAAAAGTTCAATTTTAAATCCTGGAGGCATTTTAATTTTAGGCAAAATATTTTTCTTAATATTAGCCGCAAATTTAGTGTCTTGCGGAATAACTATTCCAGCTTCTGTCCCAGTTTTTTTAAAAGCACTTAATTTTTTTACGTTCTCATCAGCAAAAACTGAAGATGTAAAAATAGTAAGTGTAAGAATTGAAACAAATATTGAAGTTATTTTTTTCATATTTATTTCCCTTTCATGTTTCATGTTTATTAATAAATTAATTTAAACAAGAATTTTTGTTTATTACAATAGAAAGATTGAATTTTATGATCCCAAAACTTTAATATTTAAAGGGTTAAAGTAATGCACACGTTATGATTGTATTCTACAATTATGGAATTAATATTATTTTAGGAGCAATGCAAGATCCGTCATGAATTTGCTTGAAAGCTTCAGCCCCATTCTTTAATTCTCTGTAAGCAATCCATTTTAACGAGCCTAATTTTTTCTCCTTTAATAAATTTATTGCATGTTTAAAATCTTCATTTGTATAACAGTAAGTTCCTATAATAGTAATTTCTTGAATTGTAAGTTTTTTAAAATTGAAAGTTCCGGCTGGATCCGTAAGACCCACATGAATAATTGTGCCACCTGGAGAAATTGTTAATATCGCTTGTTGTCTAGTTATTTCTAAGCCAACTGTATCAAAAATTAAATCAAAATAACTTTCTCTCAATTCTTTATCTTTTGGATTGACAAATTTTGCCGCTAAATAATCTGAACATTCTTTTAGTCTCAATTTATTTGGATCTGACATAATGATTTTAGTACAATTTTTTTCTTTGCTAAGTACTAACCCGCAAAGCAAGCCTATAGCTCCAGCTCCCTGAATTAAAATATTCAATTCTGATAAAGGCTTACTAAATTTTTTTTCTGCCAATTCAACCGCATGTACCGCAACAGCTGTGGGTTCTGTTAATGCTGCCTCTTTTATTTCAAGGCCTTCCGGAACTTCGTGAACATTTTTATTTGGTATTGAAACATATTCGGCTAAACCTCCTTCTCTTTGAAAAGGTTTGCTCATTCCTACCATGCTTCGTTCGGGACATAAATGTTCATGTTTATTAATACAGTATTTACATTTTCCACAAGATATTAAAGGATTTAATACAACATTTTTATTTTCAAACTTTCCTTTTTGAATTATTCCACTTACTTCGTGACCTAGTATTAATGGAGGATTTCGTCTTTCATCTTTACCGTGATAAGCATGCATATCTGAACCACAAATACCTGACGCTTTTACTGTAACAATACTTTCTCCTGAAACTTCTTTTGGATCTTTTTCTTCTCTATAAGTTAATTCTTGAACACCGGTATATACTAATGCTTTCATTAATTTGAAAAACCGTATTTTCTTAATCTTACATCACCTGTTCTGGCATGAGCTTCCATTCCTTCGTATCTAGATATTCTTGCAGCAGCAGCGCCAACAAGTTTAGTCGATTCTTTTGTCATTCTTTGAAAACTTAATGTTTTGATAAATTTTCCCACAAATAAACCTCCTGTGTACCTACCTGCACCTTTTGTGGGTAAAATATGATTAGTGCCTGAACATTTGTCACCATATGCTACTGTTGTTTCTTCACCTATAAATAAAGATCCATAATTAATTAATCTTTTATGAAACCATTCAAGATTTTTTGTATGAACTTCTAAATGTTCAGGTGCATATTCATCACTAATTTTAGCCATCTCTTCATCACTATCACACAATATTACCTCTCCATAATCTTTCCAAGCTGCTTCGGCATTAGTTTTAGGAACTTCGGGAAGTTCAGATATCAGTTGTGGAACTCTTTTTAATACACTATCGGCAAGTTTTCGGCTAGTTGTGTAAAGCCAACATGGAGAATTATACCCATGTTCAGCTTGACCAACTAAATCTACAGCAACAATTTCTGGATCAGCTGTTTCATCTGCAATAATACCTATTTCAGTTGGCCCAGCAAACAAGTCTATACCAACTTTACCAAATAAAATTCTTTTTGCCTCTGCAACAAATTGATTTCCAGGACCTACGATAATATCTGCAGGTGAATTTTTAAATAATCCATTAGTCATTGCTGCAATAGCTGGAACTCCTCCTAAATTCAAAATTACATCAGCGCCACATAAGTTCGCTGTATAAACTATAGTTGGGTGAGCTCCTACTCCTTCTTTAGGAGGGCTGCAAGCAATTATATTTTTAACTCCCGCAACTTTTGCGGTTGTAACGCTCATTACAGCTGAGGCTATATGAGCATATCTTCCACCTGGAATATAACATCCTGCAGTATTAACTGGTACAAGTTTTTGTCCAGCAAATAACCCTTTGGAAAGCTCTACCTCAAAGTCTTGTCCGTAATTCTTTAATTGTGCTTCAGCGAATTTTCTCACTCTTTCATAAGAAAAGTGTATATCGTCTTTTGTTTTTTGATCTAAACTTTTTTTAATTTCAGCAATTCTTTCTTGGGAAACAACAATTTCACCAGTGTATTTATCAAACTTCTTTGTTAGGTCTATGCAGCCTTGCTCTTTCGACGTCTCAATATCTTTAAGTAAACCCTCAACAATGCCAGCAGTTTTTTTATCATCGGTAGATGAGGTTTTGGGTGATTTTTTTAAGTATTTAATTGCCATATAAATAAGTAGGTAACCACAAAGCTATTTGTGGAAAAATAACTATTAATACTAATCCAATTAATTGTAAAACCATAAATTGCATCATACCAACATAAATGTCTTTTAAATCCCATTCAGGTACAACGCCTTTTAAGAAATAGGCTGATAAAGCTACAGGGGGTGACAGCCAGGCAGTTTGAAGATTAACTGCGACTAGAATGGCAAACCAAGTTAAATTAAAACCTAAAGCTTCTATCAATGGCAAAATAATCGGAATAATAATTAAAACAATCGGAACCCACTCTAAAGGCCAGCCTAAAAGAAAAATCATGCCGAGTACTATCGCTAAAATTATATATTTATTCATTTCAAGTTGCAGCAAAAATTCAGTTAAAACCATTGGTGTTCCTAATCTTGAAAATACAGAACCAAAAAAATTTGAGGCTGCTACTAAAACCATTATTAAGGCTGAAATTTCTAAAGTTTTTACTAGCGCTTCTTGTAATTTAGGTAGAGTCAATTTTTTATAAACTAAAGCCAACACTAAGGAACCAACAGCACCACAACCTGCAGCTTCTGTTGGAGTAGCGTATCCAAATAATATACTTCCTAAGGCTGCGAAAACTAATAATGCTGGAGGAACTAATCCAATTATAAATTCTTTAAAAACCTCAGTCATACTCGAAGCTCTATCCTCAATAGGTAAAACAGGACCTAGATTTGGATTCATTGCACATCTAATTGTTACATACGCTGCATATAAAAGAGCTAACATAATACCGGGTATGATTGCTGCAGCAAATAAATCAGTCACAGGAATTTCCATAATAGGACCCATAACAACTAACATTATGCTCGGTGGAATTAATATACCTAGAGTACCGCCCGCAGTAATTGTTCCTGCAGCAAGTCTCACATCATAACCAGATTTATTCATTGATTTTGCAGCCATAATTCCAAGAATTGTAACAGATGCACCTACTATTCCTGTTGCAGCTGCAAAAATTACTGAAACAAATAAAACAGCATAAAATAATGCACCTCTTACTCTTGATAACATAAGCTGAACGGCTGAAAACAATCTTTCCATCAATCCAGCATTTTCCATCATTATTCCCATGAAGACAAAAAGCGGAACCGCCGCTAGCGCCTGTTCGGTCATCACCATTGAAAATTGCAGTGTCATTAAATAGAAAACCAATTTTCCGAAACCTAAATAACCAAAAACAAATCCTAAAAAAATAAGAGTAAATGAGATCGGAAAACCAATAAAAATTGCAAATAACATTACTGCAATTAAAATAAACCCTAGTGTAGCTGGATTAAT